>SESG01020944.1_pt1 | contig 16901 bp, 20 predicted proteins | sample 3171421 | NCBI WGS metagenome assembly SESG01 (sample SAMN10866946, study PRJNA518727) | freshwater metagenome | biome: subpolar coniferous forest; feature: holomictic lake; material: water; isolation source: holomictic Lake 227, 6 m and 8 m depth | place: Canada: near Kenora, Ontario | collected... | reverse complement strand
AGTATAGTCTGAGGAAACATCCATTTTCCAAAGATTATTCTTATTCACTATTTCTATACCTGAATTTCGATGCTTATCCTTCAGATCTTCCAGCGTTTTCTTAAGTAGGATAGGATTTACATCCGTCAATGCCACAAGTTCCTGTATACTCATAAACTTCCCAGCAATAAACAAAGCAGCCTCAACTTTTCTAAATGTCTCCTGCTCACTGTCATTATCCAGCTCTTCCACACTTTCATCTGATAAATCCATGTTTTAGAGAAGAATAGTTAGTTTTAAAATTTATTTGTATAGGAATATGAGCATTCCTTCTATGATTGCAGCGATTATAAGCAAAGGCAACACCACATATACAAACACCTTTAGGGAGGCCAGGGCCCTTCTAACAAACTCCTTTTTCCTTTCTGGTCCAAAGACAAAGGCTCCAAGTTTTATGCCCAACCCTAGGGAGACAAATATTGCCGGTAGTTCGAATATGCCGTGGGGTACTATCTTCCAAAAGCTAGACAACCCGGCTGCATGGTATGATAAATTAAGCACATACCCTATGACAGTTCCATTCACAATTGCATTCAACATGCTAGGTATGCCAAATATAACTCCAAAAAATATTCCAATTAGTGAGCTTATCATATTATTCAAAAATATGTAAATTACCAACTGGATTCCAGACAACCCAGACACACTATTCACAATTTCCTTCAAATATTGATTGATAAAACCAAGTTGCCCAGCCATAACAAATCCAAAAATTGAAGAAAATATAAACAAAGCCAATCCCAGGTAGATATAATTCCTACTTTCCACAATATATTTCCAAGATTCTGAATACTGTTTCCTAAAAAATCCGATTTTCTGCTTTTTCATCCAAAATACCTACTGAGCATAATTATCTTTTTTGGATACTTAGTTCGCAGATAGAATCCATATATTAACCCAATTATAAACCCTCCAAAATGCGCAGCATTACCTATTGAGAAACCAAATATGATAGATGCCACCCATGTTAAAACTAGGACTAGGGGGATCATAACAAATGCCGGTAATGAAAAGAATGGTAAGAATATAATACTAAACTTCAACCTAGGCAATATGACGGTAAACAATCCAGCAATTGCAAATATCGCCCCAGACGCACCAACCATATACAGATCCGGCGTTCCGAAAACATTAGCCCACGCCCCATAACCTAAAAATCCCGACAGCAGAGCAGAAAATAATCCAGCAAATACTCCCGAACCGAAATAGAACCAAATAAATCTTTTTCTACCAATTATCTTCTCACAAAAACCACCCAGAGAGACAAGAACAAACATATTAACAATTAAATGAAATACACTGCCGTGCACCAACGTGTGGGTTAAAAGAGTCCAGAGATATTTTCCCTGAATAATATTATCTGGCTTCAAAGCAAAATATTCAATCCATCCCTGAAACGGAGACCATTCGAAGGACCAAAGAAACAAACCAATCAATGAAATGATTACAGTTAACCCGGTAATTGCAGTCGTGGCAGACATTTTAGAAAGAAAATATCTTAAAGAAGTTTTGCTGACCATATTTATTTCTTTTTATTTGTCTTCTTAACTTTAGCAGACTTTACAGGTTTAATCTTTCCCTTTCCAGAAATTTTTGCAAGCTTAGCACGCTCTTTCATCATCTTCTTTCGTCTAGCATCTCTCTCTTCTTTCTTCTTTTTATCTTCTGCACGCATTTTTCTCATTCTAACCTGGGTTTCCTTCTTGTCAATATCTGCTATGTCTAAATTAAGTTCACTCAATAATTTATTTAACCTTGCAACTTCCTTTTCCAACTCCAAAATTTCCGCACTCTGATCCTTCAATTGCAAGATTTCCCCACATTCCTGACAAGTATACTCATTCAATAAAGCATTATCCTCACTAAGTTCAATATTACAATTTGGGCAATAGTAAAATCTTCGAGTTTTCTTAGATTGAATTTGACCCTCAAGACCATGCACATTCCCCGCCATCTTATCTCTAAACTTGGTAAGACTTTTTCCAGTATTTATGGTCCAGAAATATGTATACCATCCGCCCTTCCTTCTATCCTTCTTCCTAACAAAGCTAACAAGTCCTTCATCTCCAAGTTTGTATAACACATTTCTAGTCTGATTAATAGTTAAACCAAGTTTTTTAGCAATGAGAAACTCATTTACATTTCTTTTTCCATACATTAAATCTACAATCTTAGACGTTGCACCACCAACAATGGAACTGACTATACTTTTCAAAAGATTAACTTGCATACTTCTCTTAAAAAAGACGCCATTAAAAACGTTTCTAAATTAATGTTACCCCTTTAAAATTAATATAAAGCTATATAAATAAAATTTGGAGTTTACTACTATGTTGTGGAGTAAAAAAGAAGACAAAACTGGATTGCCAGATTTGCCACCATTGCCTGCGAAGATATCTTTGGACAAAGAGAGCAGTAGCAAACCTCAAATGATTATGTCGGAAGAAACTCATGAAGACGATGAAGAGTTCTCAGAAACAGAAAGACATAACCTTCCATCCTTTCCCGATTCACCAATTGAAAAGGGATTCTCTCAATCTGCCATCAAGGACGCTGTAAAAACTCCAATGGTCAAAGAAATACCTGAACCCCCTATGCAAAAATCTTTCAAAATCGTAGAAGAGGAAGAATGGACTCCTAAGAAACCTACAACCATAGAAGAGGAAGACATGCCAATCTCAAGCATGTCTAAGAAAGGAGACATATTCGTTAAAATTGATAAATTCTATTCGGCGAAGAAAGCAATCAACACCGCAAAAAACAAACTCGAGGAAATAGACGACCTTCTAAAGAAAATACGTGATACTAAGATGCGTGAAGATCAAGAACTAACATCCTGGGAAAAAGAGGTGACAGCTTTGAAGACAAAGCTACAGGATGTTAATTCTAATCTTTTTGAGAAGGCAGAATGAGCTCTGAATATATCCGTTTCGTGAATCCACAGGTCAAGTTTGGACAGAAGACAGTTCTAGAAGCGCAGTTATCTCTCCTCAATTCCATGAAACATATGCGCGAATACAAGAGACTCCGAGACCAGGAACTTATTTTAAAAATACATCTTAGAAAAAAGATAGAGGAAGCAAAAACCTCCCTAGAGTTATTGGACCACGCACTTCCAAAATCCCAATTCAGAGAAGAAAAGAACGATGCCGAATCTCTAGTTAGAGAAGCAGTCATGGTTCCATCAATCCTGCATGAAGAAAGACGTGACCTTTCCCTAGAGCAAGAACTGGAAAAAGTAAAAAGACGTCTTGCACTAATAAGATAGAACAATAATTTTAAAACCTCATTTATTCTAGATAAACTATGGTAAAAACTAGGCAAGAATTAATTAAATTGTATATCGAATTTTTCAAAAAGAAAGGACATAGAGATATCCCCTCAGCCTCATTAATCCCAGAAAATGACCCCACAGTATTATTCACAACTGCAGGAATGCACCCACTTGTGCCATTCCTTCTTGGACAAAGGCACCCTCTTGGCAAACGCCTAGTGGACGTCCAAAAATGCATCCGTACGGTAGACATAAATGAAGTAGGAGACGAAGTTCATCACACTTTCTTCGAAATGCTTGGAAACTGGAGCCTTGGAGACTATTGGAAAGAAGAAGCAATAAAATTAACATTTGAATTCCACACACAAATTCTAGGAATTAAAAAAGAGAAATATGCAATCTCTGTCTTTGGAGGAAACAAATATGCAGAAAAAGATGAAGAATCAGCAAAAATCTGGCTATCTCTTGAAATCCCAAAAGAAAGAATTGTGTATCTGTCAGATAACTGGTGGGGCCCAGCTGGAGAAACAGGTCCCTGCGGTCCTTGCACAGAACAATTTTATTACAAAGGTAAGAAAGCTCCGAAAAATTTTGATCCTTCCGATTCCAATTGGGTAGAAATAGGAAATGACGTTCTAATGCAATACATAAAAAATTCCTCTGGCAAATTCGATTCTGCCTATCAAAAAAATATTGATTTTGGAGGAGGAGTAGAGCGCACTCTAGCAATCCTAAATGGCCTAGATGATAACTACAAATCATCAATCTTCCAACCAATCATCGCAGAGATAGAATTGCTTTCAAATAAAAAATATGGGAAGAATAAAGATGATACACGAGCGATGCGCATCATAGCTGACCACATTAGAGCAGCTACATTCATTCTGGGAGATACGAAGGGAATAAAGCCCTCCAACATTGGACAAGGATACGTCCTAAGAAGATTAATCAGACGTGCAATAAGGTATGGAAAAATGCTCGACATAAGTGAAAATTTCACATCCAAAGTTGCCAAAGCAATCCTTCCAGTCTATCCCGACTATCAAGAATTACATCAAAATCATAAATTCATAATGCAAGAACTAGATAGCGAGGAATCCAGATTCGATGAAACCTTGGAAAAGGGAATTAAAAAATTCAATGAACTAACGAAAGAAAAGAAAATCATTACAGGCATAGATGCATTCCTTCTTTTCCAAAGTTACGGATTCCCCATCGAGTTCACCCAAGAGCTAGCCGATGAAAAAAATATTAAGGTAGATTTAGAAGAGTACAATCAGGAATTTGAAAAGCATCAAACACTCAGCAGAACGGCAAGCGCAGGAGTATTCAAATCTGGCCTAGCTGACAATTCAGATGCCGTCCGCAAACTGCATACAGCTACACACCTTTTGAATGAAGCGCTCAGAAAGACATTAGATGAAGGAATAAAACAAAAAGGTTCCAACATTACCTCCGAGCGTTTGAGATTCGACTTTAATTTCCCTAGGAAACTAACACCTGAAGAAATCAAAAAAGTGGAATCCCTCGTCAACGAGCAAATTTCCGCAGCTCTGCCGGTAACAAGAACTGAAATGCCATTCGATCAAGCCCTAGAAGCAGGAGCACAGGCCGAGTTTGGCACAAAGTATCCAGAACTTGTCTCAGTTTATACCATTGGCGGTCAAAAAGAATGGTTCTCCAGAGAAATCTGCACAGGCCCACACGTTAACAACACCTCAGAACTTGGACACTTCAAAATAATCAAAGAGGAAAGCGTTGCAGCAGGAATACGAAGAATAAAGGCAATTGTAGAATAAAACACAATAAAGTTCTTAAACCCAAAAAGACAATATAAAACATGGACGAACAAAAAGAGGAAATAAAAAAAGAAGAAACTGTATCAACAGTATCAGAACCAGAAATTCAAATACCTAAAACAACTGAACTTGGTTTACCATCAAGCACATTAATGGAATTCGGAAAATATGAATTCCACGGTCCAGAAAGCGGAGACATTTCCATTGACAAAATAGTTCTCTCCGCCCAGTCCGGAGCTCGCAGAATATGGAAAGTAAAATCCATGGATGCAAAACAAATCATCTTTGACGTAATAAAATTCGGATAAAAATTTATTTTTTAATTACTCAATAAAAATACCTGGCTTGCCAGGCTTTGCCTTTCCTGACTTTCCTTCAGGATCATACTTATTCTTATCATTAACGGCAAAAACTTTAATTTCCTTGCCAATTCTCTTTGCCAATGCCTCTGCATTGTAATTCTGCAGCTCGAAAGGCATAACGTACAAATACACCTTTTCGCCGTCCTTGCCCTGCTTTTCTTTGATTATCTTGAGAACATTTGTGATATCTCCAATCGTCTTCTCAACATTTCTATCCGCTTCTTCCAATTTATCATTTATCTTTCCTGTTTCCGCTTCAGGCCAGCTTTCCAATGAAACAAATCCTTTATTTCCAAGATTACTCCAAACCTCTTCTGCAATGTGAGGACATACTGGGGAAATTAATCTTACCCATTTGTCTGTTATCATATCGTAGAAAGCCGCAAGTTCTCCTTCGTTCATTGCCAATTTAGCTTCTTTCACCATTCTTATCATATCAAACACAACAAGAGAGTTATATTCCCTTAATTTCATCTGGCCTATCTTTTCTGTTGCTTCCTTTACTATTCTATTGAACTTCGATTCATACAGAGGGTTTATTTTACCCTTCTTTCTCTTATTTGCCGCTTCAATCATCTGATTATAAACTCTTTCTATGCTCTGCCTTGCATTTCCCGCTTCATTTTCTCTCCAATCAAATATGCTCTCAACACTTGTTGACTGTGTCAAATAAAATCTGAACACATCTGCCCCATAATTCTTATTTACATTTAATAGAGTTATTACATTTCCTTTGCTCTTGCTCATCTTTGTTCCTTCGCTTACAATAAGTCCATGGAGAGTTATCTTCTTGGGCCAATATTTTTCTGGGAATATTCCTGCAAATGCAAAAATCATGAAAGATAGGTGATTTGACAGATGTAAAACAAAAGTATGTCTATGATCCATTGGCATCCAATATTCATAACTCTCTCTACACTGCTTTAGAACGCTTTCTTTAACTTTTGTATTCCTAGCAACATCATTTATTTCTCCCTTACCAAGATAAACGTAATCAAAGAACTCGTGAGTTAGATTATTCCTCTTAAGATTATTCTCTCTTATAATATGATTTATTGTGTAAAGAGTCATATAAATTGTAGAGTCAGATAGAGATTCTATTATCCATCCTTTGTCAAATGGAAACGCGGTTCCCAGGCCTCTTCTTCTTGCGCATGGTCTCTTGTCGAGCCATGCAAAGGTATCCTCGAACTGTTTTCTCGCACTTTCAGGAACTAATTCTATATTTTTGAGGCATTGATTTGCCTTATCCTTCCATCCCTTAGCATTAAAATCAATAAACCACTGATTATCAAGCATTGCAACAATAATTTTCCCCCCACTTCTGGATAAAGCCTTCCTAGATGTCTCAAACATTATCTCTGCCTCTTTCCTTTTTATCATATCCATTTTCATTTTATCCTTGGCTTCCCTAACACTCATCCCTTTGTAATTTCCGCAATTTTCATTCAGTATTCCCTTATGAAATCCTTCTTTGTAAACTTCCTGAGTCAATTGATCTAGTCTCGGATCATCCTGATTAAACACCTTAGCCTCTTCAACAACCTTCACTCCTGCCTTGTCCCCATATTTATCAGTATTTATTATTGGAATAACTTCTATTTCTTCTATCTCTGCAATTTTTTTAAGATTGAATCCATATTTCTTTTCCAATTCTTTAGAATTCTGCAAATCCTTTAAAGCAATGTAGTCATATGGCGCATCACTTGGCACTGATGTAACAATACCTGAACCAACATCTGCATCAACAAACCTTGATGGAAGAATCATTAATTTTTTATTTATCATAGGCGCAATTGCATACTCTCCAAGAAGTTTTTCTTTCGTCTTCCCAAGCAGAGTAACATCACTTCTCTGGAATTTCAGCTTTTCCACCGCCTCTTTGCTCATAATCCAAGTTTCATTCCCAACTTTAGCCTCCTGATATTCAATTTCAGGATTTGCCCAGAGATTTGTCTGCCCAAACACCGTTTCTGGCCTTAGGGTTGCTGCAACAAGATATTTATCCTTGAACTCAAACTTCAAAAGAGTAAACTCCATCTTCTCAACTGGATTTGAATCTGCTTCCTTTATGTCATCCTCACCCATTGCGCTTTCATCCTCGGGAGAATAAAGTACAGGATACTTTTCTTTTATCAAATATCCCTTTTCTTTATAATTCTCAAACTGCCAGGTAACCATCTGCTGATGTTCCATATCACCAGATGTAAAACTTCTTCTCCAGTCTACACTCAACCCCAATTGTTTATACTCCTCAATCATCTTCGGAATAAAGAATTCAACAATCTTTTCAGGTTCAATAAATGACTTTACAATATCCTTAACCTTCTTTGTATCTTTTACATAAGCAGAAACATAACTTTCATATAATTTTACCATATTCTTATCTCCATTCTTTATTGCAGCAGAAATACCCAACACTGGAGTTCCAGTAATATGAAATGCCATTGGATAAAGAACATTAAATCCATTCATTCTCATAAACCTTGAATATATATCACTCTCAGTGGCTGCTCTTCCATGCCCCAGATGTAAACTTCCAGAGATATATGGATAGGGTGTTGTAAGGAAAAACTTCTTTTCTTTCTTAGGCTCAGATTCAAATGCCTTCTTCTTCTCCCAGGCGTCCTGCCACTTCTTTTCTATTTTTTTAAAATCCATTTCAACCATATTAAAATTCTTTCTTCAATCCGTCAATCATTCCTCTCTTTCTTAGCTGATTGACTGCGCCAGGATTGTACTGAAATATAACATCTCCCTTGCTATCATCTCCTTCCCAAGGTTTGATAATAACAAAATCTCCAGATCTCAACCACATACTTCTCTTAAATCTTCCAGGCACCCTGCAATTTCTAGTCTTTCCATCCGTAGAAAGAACGTCCATTCTGCTCCCTCCGAGTCTTTGCATAACTGTGCCAATAAACTCTCCCTTCTTGGGCATTTTAACTCTTACGGGAATACCAGAGGCATCAACAGTTGTAACAACCGGCCCCTGCTCATCGGAAACCTCCTTAAAATCTCCATATTCATCTTCTGCCATGGGAAAACATCATAAAAATAGTTTATAAGCTTATCTCAAAACTAGAAAAACTGAAATCCTTAAATAGCCATTCTCCCTATTTCATACATGATAACTGCACACCTAATTAATGATAAAATCGTCTCCACTTCTCCAGATGCCTTCTCGCTGTACGAAAAATCCTGGCTTGGAGAGAAGAAAGAAGGAAAAATAGAATATTCTGCCATGGAAGCACTATTTCTTCTTTCCCAGAGAAAAATACAAGTCCATTTCAAAGGCAAACTCCTTTCCGAATCCGCACTGCATGCAAAAGCAAGAAAAAAAGATAAAAATATTGCCAACAAACTTATAGCCTACAAAGACCTAAAAAACAAGGGGTACGTTCTCAAGACTGCCCTCAAATTCGGAACAGACTTCCGAGTTTACAGCAAAGGATCCAAACCTGGCGAAAGTCATTCCCCCTGGTTACTTCATGTTGCCAATGCCTCCGAAAACATGAAATGGCAAGAATTCTCAGCAAAAACAAGAGTTGCCCACTCGACAAAAAAGAAACTTCTTATTGCAGTAGTTGATGAAGAATCCGATATAACCTACTACGAGATATCCTGGTTTAGAGCATAATAATCTTTATAATCTTCTAATCCCTAAAAATTTCATGTCCACAGTTCAAAATCTCAATTTAATAAAAGAAAGAATAATAAGTTTCATTCAGGAACGAGGACCCTCACTTCCAGTCACAATTGCTGGTGCAATTGCAACAAGTCCAATGTTTGCATCTGCCTTCCTCTCTGAACTCTATGCAGAAGGAAAAGTTAAGCTCAGCAACATGAGAGTCGGTAGTTCCCCACTCTACATGCTTCCGGGTCAAGAACCCATGCTTGAAAAATTTATTCAATATTTAAACAACAGGGAAAAAGAAGCCCATGCCCTCCTAAAACGAGACAAACTCCTTGAAGACCAGTCCCAGGAACCAGTTGTCCGTGTTGCTCTTCGTGCAATAAAAGACTTTGCCATACCCATAAAAATTAGAATTGGCGAAGAATCTAGATTATTCTGGAAATATTTTATTCTTCCAGATTCTGAAATTAAAAAGACTCTCCTGGGACTTCACGGCATGGATGAATCTCCAGTGGCTGCAAAAGAGATAATTCAAGAAACACCAAAACCACGCACCCCAGAAACGAAAGAAATAGTTTTAGATGAACACCCAGTTGTAATAAAAGAAACAAAGAAAATTGAACAAATCCTGGAAACTTCGGAAGAAAAAGCACCGGAACAAAAAAAAGTCAAAAAAGAAAAAACGAAGAAAGAAGAATCAGTTTTCGCAAAGCATGTTAAAAGTTACCTTCTCAGCAAAAACATAGAACTACTGTCCATATCGTCTGAAAAAAAGAAAGAATTCCAAGCTAAAATAAGAATAGAAACCCTTTTTGGCAAACAGGAATACTTTCTCATTGCCAGAGATAAAAAGAAGTTTGCACATGAAGATCTCTCAAATGCCTATCAAAAGGCACAGCAGGAAAAGATGCCAGTCCTTCTAGCAGGTCCCGGTGAAATAGATAAAAAAGCACTGGAATATATGAAAGAGCTCCGAAATCTGGTAAAATTCGAGAAAATACGAGCCTAAAAACCCTAATGCAAATCTTTAAATAGCATATTCTCAAATCCTCATTATGGGAAGAATAAAATCACTTATGGTGAAGAGAGCATCCAAGCAGTTACTACAGGGTGAAAATTCATTTGATGAAACCTTCGAAAGAAACAAGAAGTTACTTGGAAGCACAATGCCAAGTAAACCGATAAGAAACAAGATTGCTGGATACATTGCAAGATTAAAGAGAATGAGACGCATTGAACAAGAAGAATTACTAAAGGGAATAAATAAAAAAGCTAAAACTGCAGAAGTTATCGATGACGGCCAGTATGTGCAATAATTTTATCTAATTTTTTATCCATTATCTTCATTTCTTCTTTTATTATATGAATCTCTTTTATCCTGTTTCTATTTAATAACAGGGCAATAACTTGAAATACAATCCATAGAATGATAATCACTCCCAATGCTTGCAAATATAGTGCCAAATCACCTAGTTTCAAAAGTATGTCTGCTGCTTCTACCACCATATAATCAACAGAGAATATAACTTTATTAATCTTATCATAAAGACTTAAAAACCTTATAAAATTCATAAAATCGGCAGTATAGCGGAATGGCTAACGCGCGGCTCTCATAAGGCCGATATTCCGAGTTCGATTCTCGGTACTGCCATTATAACTCTAATCCATCATTCTCTTTTCTTGGAATAACATGCACGTGGGCATGCATAACTACCTGCCCTGCACATTGCAAGTTGTTCATAAGAATATTAAATCCATCTGCCTGCCCATTGTCCATCAAATCCGAACTAACCTTCTTCAACATATTCACTAATTCAACTCCCAACTTACCAGGGATATCGAGCAAAGTAACAAAATGTTTCTTGGAAATAACCAATGTATGCCCCGGTGTCTTTGGATGAGCATCTAGCATGGCAAAAAAGTTATCACTCTCTGCAACTCGCTCAGATTTTACTTCTCCTCTTGCAATCTTACAAAATATGCAATTATCTGACATTGGTCTCTTAATGAACCCCCATTTAAAATCATTTCTACACACAGGAAAAGAAAGATTTAATAACATAAAATTGTATAAGAAAAGATGGTTAGAGAAAGTTGGGAAGTAGGTCATAATCGAGAAACATATTCTCTTTTCATGGGAATAATTGCTTTGATTGCAAGCCTAACATTCTTTCTAATTAAATTTGATGTAATTCAAGTCAGTTTTGTCATATCAGATAAAGATTTTCTGTACATATTTGCTTCGTTAACACTTCTTTCAGCCATAGTTCATTTTCTAGCAACCATAGACTTCTAGTAAGTCAGATTACTTTTTTATAGAACTCATCTAAATAGAGAGACATTGGTTTTTTCATACTATCGCGATATAGCCCCATCTTAAAATAAAATATGCCTTGATTGGGATAGCCATGTTGTTTTGCATATGCAGTCACACCCCTAATACTAATTATTTTTCGACCATTCATCCATCCCAATATAAACCCTGAGTTGTTTCTAGTAAATTTTATGTCAAATTTAAAATCCAGCCATTTGCCACGTATCTCTTCCTTTGTTGAAAATCTTACCACCTTCATTTCATCAGTTTGAATAGTAATATAGAATTCCCCAGACCTATATCTCAAAGCAATTATAGGATTATTTACCCTTGCATTTCCAGTTTTATCCCATTGCTTCCACTGGGCAACCACACATCTAGTTTTCACAATTGGAAAACTTTTTGGAATAAAGAGACTAAACTTATATCTATATGCAATTCCTTCCTCAGACCATAAGTCATTTCTTTCAGTAAGCTCATCTCTTTCCGTGCTTTTATCTTCACGATTAATCTGTAGCTGATCATTCTGATGAATTGTTATTTTCATTGCCTCCTTACCTTTTCTAACTATTTTCGACTGCATTTTTATCGCCGAACGTTTTATCTTATCTAATTCCCATATCTCACTCGGTTCAATCCCTTCAAATCCATCATGAACCTCATTAAATTTATTAGATTTTATCACCATACAAAAAATTAATCAACCGTCTATAAAAACATTACCCTGCTAGAAGAATCTTCTAATATCTTCCCCAGTAACTTCTCTCTGGCACTCTTTTGACATTATACTGCTAAGTTTGTAAATCGTATCAACAATAAAATCACCCATTCTAGCTCTTAGCATTTCACTTTTATTCATATTATCTAAAGATTTATCCAAACTACCTGGAAGTTCAAGCACACCAGCATTGTCATGATAGAAATCTCGATTTTGCGGTGGGGGCAACTGAAGATTTGAAGCGATTCCTTCCAAACCAGCAGAAAGCATTGCAGCATATGCAAGATATGGATTACATGTCGGGTCTGGTGAACGGTATTCAACTCTTATTTTCTTAGTTCCCTTTGAATGTCCTCTACATAAGGCAGTTCTATTTAACCAATCCCATGCAATATATGTTGGAGCTTCACATCCCGGAACAAGTCTCTTGTATGAAACAGGTATCGGATTAGTAATTGCAGTTATCTCTGGAGCATACTTCAATAATCCGGCGATGTAGCTTCTCCCAATATCAGATAATCCATCATCCCTAGACTCATCAAAGAAAAGATTTACCTTTTCACCGTTTTCCAAGGTAGCAGCAAGATTCTGATGTACATGCATACCAGATCCATTTACTCCCTGCCTGAACTTTGGAATAAATGATGCCTTGAGATTTCTTCTTTTAGCCACTTCTTTAATAATATATTTCAAAGTTATAGTGGCATCTGCCATTGTTAAAACATCTTCATGCCCAACACCTATCTCATACTGATGCGTGGTAACCTCACTATGATACTTCTCCCTTGCCAGGCCCATTTTTCCTAATGCGTGAACCATCTCATCCATTGCTTCATATTCATCAACGGGCATGAAGTAATTAGTATTTGCCAAATCCAAATCTCTGTGAATATTGAGAAAATCATAATCCTTTGGCAGTAATAAGAATTCAACTTCTGGCGCGAAATGAGCATGAAACTCCTTAATCTTTCTATCGCCAACTCTAGATTCTAATACTCCTCTTATAGAACTCTCAACTTTAGCTAAAATACTTCTTGGACATCCCTCAAATCTCTGCGGCTCTTCATTTTCATGCTCTTTAGTATGGAAACTAGTACAGATCATTCTAGCAGACTTATCCATCCAGGGAATTCTTACCAGAGTACTATGATCTGGCTCAAGAAGCATATCACTTTCAGTTGGAGGAATTATCTTTCCAAAAAGAGAAGATCCATCAGTTGTCGTTGTACCAGTTCCTCTAATATCTCCGATTGTCAGAGTAACCTCTTTAAGATTACCCTGTATATCCGTAACATGATATCTGACAGATTCCACCCCGCCGTCACTTAGTTTTTTTAATTCATCCTGAAACTCTTTTTCATTCATAAATCTCACTGGCATGTCGTGTTTTTAAATTTAATGAACATACAATCTATAAAAAGTGGACCTGCCGAGAATCGAACTCAGGTCTCATCCATGCCATGGATACATATTACCACTATACTACAGGCCCTTACAATCTTCTAAAATTCAAGGATTATAAATCTTCTTAAATTAGCCAACAACCAGAAGCAAAAACATCAAACCCATTCCAATTGCTAACATAACTATCTGAAGCAATGCTGACTTGATTCCGTGCGATTCCTTGTGCAATTCTGGGATCAGATCACTTCCCGCAATGTACAGAAGTCCTCCAGCTGCCAGAGGAACTAGAATTGCTTGCATACCCTGAACCGCTCCACCCAACCAGAGAGCAACGAATGCACCAACAATGGCTGCAAGTGCGGAAATGAAATTAACGAATAATGCCCTACCCTTACTAAATCCTCCATGTAGAAGAATGCTAAAACTTCCAACTTCGTGCGGAATCTCATGCAATATCACTGCAAAGGTGGTTCCAATTCCTGCAGGGATGCTAACAAAATATGCTGCAGCAATAACTGCCCCATCTAGGAAATTATGAAGCGCGCTAACAATCAGACTCATGTATGCAAGAGGTTTAATTTTCTCCCTACTTGCAGGAGCATGGTGCTCATGCCCTTCATGTGAATGGTACTGTTGTGCATGCACTGCCTTCTCAAGAATAAAAAATATGAGTACTCCAATCAAGAAAGATACCGATACTCCAATTGTAAAACCAGAAGTTCTTGAAATCTCAGGAATAAGATGTATGAATACATCTCCAAATAATGCTCCAGCCGCAATGCTTATCAGATAGACAAGAATCTTCTTAAGATTTTTTTCCTTAATTCGGAAAAATAGGAGCCCGATAAAAGAGAGCAAACTAACCAACAAAACACTCAGAAGCGAATAAGACCAAATGTCATTCATGATTACTTCTTAGCCAAACCCTTTGGATTCATAGCACGAATAACTATGTAGTAAGCTATCGCACCGAATATTCTTCCAAAGAGAAGAACCAAAACCCAAACAATCTTTTCCACATCATTCTTGAATTTCCTCTTTGCACAGTCAATTAGCATTAATACCCAGAATACAATAAATATTACCATTACAATTGCGGCGAGTATGCTAAATCCAATTGCCACTGGCCACATCACAAAATCAAATGCGTTCATCATACTGAAAATAAGGTTTTTCCCTTTTTATATCTATTCTTTGACTTTAGCAACGACAAGCTTTCCAGCCTTTTCAAATTCTACTTCTCCATATATCAATTTGCGAAGAACGTCCTTCAAATCTACAATTTTTACTATTATTTGCTTTCTGCTATCTCTGTCCCTGATGGTTACTGTCTTCTCCGTCAAAGAATCCCCATCAATTGTAATACAGTATGGAATACCCACTTCATCTGACCGGGCATATCTTCTTCCAATACTTCCAGAGTCATCAAAATATGCATCGAACCAAGAATTCTGCAAAGATTGCATTACTTCCTCAGCAAGTTCGGGGAATCCTGGCTTATTTACAATTGGAAATACGGTGCAATGATATGGTGCAATCAATGGATTGAGAGCAAAATAAAGTCCTTCCTTTCCTTCTTTCATACAAGTGTCCAAGATTGCATACATAGTTCTATCAACTCCGGCAGAAATTTCCCAAATATGTGGAATTAATCTCTTTCCGGTCGTAGGGTCAACATAACTCTGATCCGAACCAGACTTTTCCATGTGTCCTTTACAATCATAATCTGTTCGATAGTTATTTGCAATCAATTCCAGCCATCCAAGTCCAGTCAGCACTTCAAAGTCAAACGTAGCCCCAGAATAGAATGCCCGTTCATCCTTATCCACCTCGCGGAATCTTATTTTATCAAGTGGAATCCCCATTTTATTCCAAACCTGCTGCGTTCTAGCCATAAAGTATGCAATCAATTTACCAGGAACAATTTTCTTTGACACCAAATCGGCAGCAGAGAACTCTTCAACCTTCTCTTTACCAAGACGAAGAACACGAACCTTATATTTTTCCACATCCTTAAACTTTTCAACATCATTCATCTTCTCAGGGTCAAAGTACACTTCCGCTTCCATTTGTGCAAATTCCACAGATCTAGTTATGCTCTGTCTTGGAGAAATTTCATTCCTAAAAGCACCACCAGCCTGAGCAATTCCCTGGGGTAACTTGAACCTCATCGTTTTCACCATTCTAACAAAATTCATAAAAATAGATTGGCACGCTTCAGGCCTCAAGAATGTTCTAAACTCTCCCTGCTTACCTACAATACTCTCAACCATCATATTAAACTTAGATACCTTACCAAACTCGCCCTTACACTTAGGGCATTTTATTTTATTCTCAATAATCATCTCACTCAATTTGTCAACAGCAAGTGATTCAGGAACATTTTTTCCAATTTTTTCACTTATTATCTTGTCAGCACGTTCATACTTCTTGCACTTCGTACATTGAACAATTGGATCGGCAAACGACTTTAGATGCCCAGAACCAATAAATACAGATTCAGGAAGTATTTGAGAACCATGTATTTCCAACATACCTTCCTTTTGAACGAACTCATGTCTCCAGAAATCTGCCACCTTTCTTCTTATTGCCTGTCCAAACGGACCAAAATCCCAGAATCCGGCAGGAGAATTAGGATATATCTCCGCAGCAGGATAGAACAAGCTCTTTCTAGAAGCAATCTCAATTATCTTATCATACGAACTAATCTCTTTCTTAGCTTCTTTTTTCTCAGCCATACAAACCTATAAAATTAAATGTATTTAAATTATTCTAATAAATTAAATCTAACGTTCAAAATAAAACCTATAAAGGGGTTTACTTAATTCCGCCCATTCTGCAGACAGTTATTCCACAGTTCGGACACTTTCCCTTTGCGATTTTAGTGCCCTTAGAAGTCAAAGATTCCACAGGATTCTTTATATCCACTTTCTTCTTGCACTTCACACAATATCCTTGTACCATTTTTAGCCTCCTTTTGATTATTTATACAACCTTAGATTTCCAGGAATATATAAACCTATCGTGACACGAGAATAACATAAAAATAACAAAAGAGATATAGTTATTCGAGGATAAACACACATACACACAAATGAGCCTCGCACAAGAGATAATTCAAAAGCATCTAATACCTTTAGACAAGTCCTGGATGATTAGAATGGGCATACTCGACCTAATTCACGATTCCCCACAATGTCTTAACTTCCTTGAGCAAGAGAAAAATCTTGGCACTGACTTGCAAGCACTTAAGAACGTTCTGAAAAACTGGAAAACCTCTGACACTATTGAAGTCGGAGAATCGGGCACACTCTACAGATTCCTTCAATTTCTTTCTTGGAAACATAATCTGAA
>SESG01009253.1_pt1 | contig 16904 bp, 10 predicted proteins | sample 3171421 | NCBI WGS metagenome assembly SESG01 (sample SAMN10866946, study PRJNA518727) | freshwater metagenome | biome: subpolar coniferous forest; feature: holomictic lake; material: water; isolation source: holomictic Lake 227, 6 m and 8 m depth | place: Canada: near Kenora, Ontario | collected... | reverse complement strand
GCGGCCAACTCCCGGTTTCAAGCTATTTCGACGAGTCACTTTACCAGCGCGAACTGGAAACCATCTTCGCCCGCGGTCCGCGCTACGTCGGTCATGCCTTGAGTGTGCCCAATGTGGGGGACTATTCAACCCTGCCGCAGGAGGCCCACGGGCGCGCGCTGCTGCGCCAGACCACTGGCATTGAGCTGATCTCCAATGTCTGCCGCCATCGCCAGGCCATCATGCTGCAGGGCCGTGGCTCGCTCAACACCACGCACGCCGGCGCGGCCGCGGGCAACATCGTGTGCCCGCTGCACCGCTGGACCTACAGCGGTGGCGCCAAGGAGCCGGCCGGCACCCTGCTGGGCGCACCGCATTTCGCCAGCGACCCCTGTCTGCACCTGAACAATTACAAGCTGCGCGAATGGAACGGCCTGCTGTTTGAAGACAATGGCCGCGACATCGAAGCCGATCTGGCCAATATGGGCCCACGCGCGGATCTGGACTTCGACGGCTTTGTGCTGGACCGGGTCGAGATGCACGAGTGCAATTACAACTGGAAGACCTTCATCGAAGTCTATCTGGAGGACTACCACGTAGGCCCGTTCCACCCCGGGCTGGGCAGCGTTGTGACCTGCGATGACCTGCGCTGGGAGTTCAAGGAACACTACTCGGTACAGACCGTCGGCCTGGCGCGCCCCGGCGCCGGTGCCGGCACGCCGGTCTACCAGCGTTGGCAGAATGCGCTGAACGTCTACAACAAGGGCGCAGCACCCAAATGCGGCGCAATCTGGCTCACCTACTACCCGCACATCATGGTCGAGTGGTACCCCCATGTGCTGACGGTCTCAACGCTGCACCCGCTGGGCGTCGACAAGACCCTGAACATGGTCGAGTTCTACTACCCCGAGGAAATCCAGGCCTTCGAGCGCGAATTCGTCGAAGCCCAGCAGGCCGCCTACATGGAAACCTGCATCGAGGACGACGAGATCGGCGAGCGCATGGACGCCGGGCGGCGCGCCCTGCTGCGCCGCGGCGACAACGAGGTTGGCCCCTACCAAAGCCCGATGGAAAACGGCATGCAGCATTTCCATGACTGGTACCGCTGCCAGCTCCAACGCTAAGCATTCCGACTGATGCAAGCGTTATGGATGCTGCTGGGCTCCTTCTTTTTTGCCACCATGGCGGTCGGCATCAAGGTGGCGGGCGCGAGCTTCAGCACTTTTGAACTGGTCTTCTACCGCGGCGCGGTCAGCGTGATCTTTATCGCGCTGGTGCTGCGCTCGCGCGGCACCAGCCTGCGCACACCCGTGCCGATGATGCACGCCTGGCGCAGCGTGATCGGCGTCATGTCCATGGGTGCCTGGTTTTATGGCATTGCGCACCTGCCGCTGGCCACCGCCATGACGCTCAACTACATGAGCAGCGTCTGGGTGGCGGCCTTCATCGTCGGCGGTGCCGTCATGTACGGCAGGACCGAAGGCCAAGGCCCGCTGATGGTGACGGTGCTGGCGAGCTTTGCCGGCGTCGTCATGCTGCTGCGCCCGACACTGGAGCAGAACCAGTTGTTTGCCGGTCTCATCGGTCTGCTCTCGGGCATGGGGTCGGCGCTGGCCTACCTGCAGGTCACGGCGCTGGGCAAGGCCGGCGAACCCGAAGGCCGCACCGTGTTCTATTTCTCGGTTGGCTCGGCCACGGTCGGGGCCATTGGTACCCTGTTCACCGGTCTGACGGCCTGGCACTCGGTGAGTTGGCAGGCTGCCGCCTGGTTGCTGCCGATTGGCATTCTGGCCTCGCTCGGCCAATGGTGCATGACACGCGCCTACAGCCGGGGCTCAACCCTGCTGGTGGCCAATCTGCAGTACGCTGGCATTGTCTTCAGTTCGTTTTACGGTCTGCTCATTTTTGGCGACAGCATCCCCCTCATCGGCTGGGCCGGCATGGGTTTGATCATGGCCAGTGGCCTGGCTGCAACCGTGCTGCGCATGCGCGCCCTGCCCGGCACACCGGCCGAAGAACATTGAAACAGCTTGAAAGAAAGTTCATGCCATGTACACAACCCTGATTTCCGCATCGCAATTGCAGACCCTGCTCGCCAGCGGGCAGCCCTGCATGGTGTTTGACTGCAGTTTCGAATTGATGCAGCCCGGCGCCGGCGAACAACAATACCAGCAGACCCACATTGCCGGGGCCGTGCGCGCCGACCTGGATCGGCACCTCAGCGCCGCCAAGGGCGCCAGCGATGCGGCCTCGGGCGGTCGTCATCCGCTGCCCGCGCGCGAAGTTTTTGCAGCATGGCTGCGCAGCATCGGTTTTGAAAACACCATGCAGGCTGTCGTCTACGACCGCCAGGGCTGCAATTACTGCGGGCGTCTGTGGTGGATGCTCAAGTGGGCGGGCCATGAAGCGGTGGCTGTGCTCGATGGCGGCCTGCAGGCCTGGCAGGCCGCTGACGGCGCCAGCGCCAGTGCTGAAGCGTCACAGGCCGGTGCCGGCAGTTTTGCACTGAGCCCGACCAAGGCGGTCCTTGTCAGCACCGAGACGCTTGCCAGCAATCTGGGGCGCCCACTGCAAAACCTGATCGATGCCCGCGCTGCGCCACGCTATCGTGGCGAGGTGGAGCCACTCGACCCGGTAGCGGGCCACATTCCGGGTGCGCGCAATCGGGCCTTTGGCCTGAACTTCGATGCAAGCGGAAAATTCAAGCCTGCCGCTGAGCTCAAAGCCGAGTTCGAAGCGCTGCTGGCCGGGCGCGACCCCGCCAGCGTGGTGCACCACTGCGGCAGCGGCGTCAGTGCCGTTCCCAACATCATCGCCATGGAAGTTGCCGGTCTGGGCCGCGCCGCCCTCTACGCCGGCAGTTGGAGCGAGTGGTGCAGCGACCCCACGCGCCCCATGGCGCAGGGGTAGCGACCGGCCTTGACGGCCCAGCTATTCAGTCCCGAATTTGGTATCGAAGCGGATACCGATTTTTTCCAGCAAGGGCTTGGGCAGCAAACCGCCAGCACAGACGATCACCACGTCGTTGCGATGCTGCTGAACCTTGCCTGCATATTCGATCTCAACCGATTGCTCCGTGATGCGCTGGACCTTGGAATTCAGCAACACGAGCAAACGCCCGGCTTGTTGCTGTTGCTCCAGCAGCACGCGGTTTTTCTGCTTGACGCGGGAAAACGCGGCGGCACGATAGGAAAGCGTGACTTTCGTGCCTTCCTGCTCGGACAAGGCGATGGCGGCTTCGAGCGCACTGTCGCCCCCCCCCACCACCAGCACCGACTGGTCCTTGAACTGCTGCGGATCAATCAAGCGGTAAATGACTTTTGACGACTCTTCACCCGGAACATCGAGTTTGCGTGGCGTTCCGCGTCGCCCCATGGTGAGCAAAACCATCTTCGCGGTATAGCTGCCTTTGTTGGAGCGCACAACAAAGCCATTCCCCGTCTTCTCGATGCCTTCCATGCGCTCGTGGAAAGAAATCTGCAAGCCGGTTTTGCGCACCACCTCAAGCCAGAACTCGAGCAGGGTTTCCTTGCGCACTTCATTGAATTTTGTCTTGCCAATGATGGCCAGTTCCACCGGCGCCGTCATGACAACCTTTTGTCTTGGGTAGTGGTAGACCGTTCCGCCCAGCGAGTCCTCCTGCTCGATGAGCTTGTAGCGTATTTTGTGCTCTATCGCCGACAAACCGGCGGAAATGCCAGCCGGCCCGCAACCGACGATGAGCACGTCGAAATCAGTGCTGCTGCTGCTGCCGGCCATGCTCTTGCGAATGGACTCCATGGCCTGGCGACCCTGTTCGGCAGCCTTGCGCACCAGACCCATGCCGCCCAACTCGCCCGCGATAAAGATACCCGGCACATTGGTTTCAAAATTCGGCGAGATATTGGGAATGTCGACACCGCGCGTCTCGGTACCGAAAACGAGTTTGATGGCTTCGACCGGGCAGGCGGCCCGGCAGGCACCATGGCCGATGCAGTGCGCAGCATTGATCAGGACGGCCTTGCCATTGACGACACCCAACGCGTGCTCGGGACAGGCTTTGACGCAGGCACCTGAGCCCATGCAACGCGCAAGATCCACCACCGGGTGCAAGGTCGGCGGCTCGGTCAGTCCACTCTCAATCGACTCCTGCAATTGCCCCGTATGGGACGCATTGATGCGACTCTGGCGGCGCAGGTAAAAGCCCATAATGAGGACGCCAACAATCAGGTACAAATACAGGTAATTCATGGGTTTCAGAAAGTAAGCGCACCAGCGGTGCCACACCCATAACCTTACACCGAATTCGCGCCCGAAAAAAACCCGTTAAGCAAGGTCAGGGCTTCTCCATGCCACCGAAGCCACCGGGCAGGCTGACCCCTGCGGCTGATGAATGCGCTGGCCCGGCGCCTCAGGGCTGGCGCTGCACCGGGCCTGGCCCACTGGCGCCGGGCGCAGCGGGTGGCAGGCCCGCCGACTGCCGCGCTTGCGCCAGGCTGGGCTGAATCTGCTCGGCAAACAGGTTGCCCGGCCCGCCCAGAGCGACGACCTGATCCCAGAATTTGACCGCGGCGCGGTAATCCTTGCGCTCAAAGGCATCGCTGCCCGCCATCGCCAGCGCCTTGACATTGCGCGGATCGAGCGCGAGCGCACGTTGAATCAGCTTCATCGGCTCGCCGCTCAGCGAGCGATTGTTCTTCACCGCCAAAGCGTCCGCGTAATCGGCCAGCAGACCTGCATCGTCCTTGCTCAATTCCAGCGCCTTGGCGTAGGCGTCGACCGCCTCCGCCGCACGGCCCAGCGCCCCATAGGAGCGCGCCAGCATGGCCCAGCCCGCCGCATCACCCGGCTTTTCTTTCAGGCGCGCCGCCAGTTTGTCGATCATGGTCGCCATCTGGTCGGCACCGGATGCATGCGGTGGCGCGGCCGTTCCCACCGCATGGGGAACACTCGTCACCGAGCCGGCAGCGAGTCCGGGTGCAGCCGGGCGTTTGGCCACATAAACGCCGCCTATCACCAGCACGAGCAGCAGCAGCAGACCGGCCATCAGGCGCCAGAACGGGCGCTGAGAAACCCGGTCCGGGGCCAGGACGGGCTCAGCCACAGACGTGACCGGGTCGCGCATGACGCAATCGAGAATGTTGCGCTCAATCTGCAGTCGCTCCTGCGCGTACTGCTCGTCTGTCAGAGCAGCGCTGGCGCGGCGTTCATCGAGTTGCAGAAGTTGGGTCTTGAGGCTGGCGATGTCGTGGTCCATGGGTGCTTTGCTTAAGGGTTCTTGATGGTCTTCCAGCTCTGCGTCGTGTGACACTGCTGGCAGCGCAGGCCAAATCGGCCCTGGTGCGGATCGGTGCTGCGGTGGCAGGTGGAACAGTTGGATGTCAGCGGCGCCGCCGCCATGCCAACCGGCGCCGGATCACGATGGCAGCTGGCGCAGGCGACCGTTCGGTGTGCGCCCTCGAGCCGATAGCGGGTCGCTGTATCGTGGTCGAAATCCCACAGCTTCCAGCCACGCGTGGTGTGACAGGTCTCGCAGCGAACACCCAGCGTTTGCTTGTGCGTGTCTTCCTTCAGATGGCAAGCGGTGCAGTCGCGCCGTGCATCCCGATAGCGCGGGGTCTCGTGGCAGTTCTTGCAAGTGGCCAGCAGGTGGCGCCCGACCAAGGCAAAGCGGGTCCGGTTGTGATCGAAGCGCGCGATCTTCCAGTTCAGGTCGGTGTGGCAGGCTGCGCACTGGGTGCCGACCTGGCCCTCGTGCTTGTCGTCCTTCTTGTGGCAAGCCACGCACTCCAGCGCCGTGTTGCGAAAGCTCTTGACGTCCTTGTGACAGGAGTCGCATTTAAGCTTGGCGTCCTTGTGCGCGTTTTTCAGGCGAAAGCGGGTTTTGTCGTGATCAAAGCGCGAGGCTTTCCAGTCGTTGTCAGTATGACACTCGGCGCATTTTTCCCCGAGATTGGCGGCGTGTTTGTCGTCCTTGCGATGGCAGGCCACGCACTCCTTGCTGGCCTGCTTGTAAAGGGTCCCTTCGTGGCAGGACTTGCAGGCCACCTTGGTGTGCTTGCCCAGCAAAGGAAAATCGGACTTGGCGTGGTCAAAACCTGGGGACTCTTTCCAGGACTTTTCTGCGTGACACTTGGCACAGTCGCGCCCCAGACTCTCTTGGTGCTTGTCATCCTTGCTGTGGCATGCGTAGCACTCCTTGCTGGTCTTGACCTTGTACAGATCAGCCGTATGGCAGGCCGTGCACTTGACCGAGCGATGCTTGCCGTTCAAGACATACTTGGTATCGAGATCGTGGTTGAAGTGAGCGGACTTCCAGGCCTTGGCACCGTGGCAGCTTTCACACTTTTCACCAAATTGCCCCTTGTGGCCCTTTTGCTCGTCCTCTTTGCGGTGACAGGCGATGCAGGCTTTTGGTGTGTCCTTGTAGACACCTTTGGCGTGGCAGGCCTCACATTTGGTGTCAGTGTGTTTTCCACTCAAGGCGAACTTGGTCTTGCCGTGGTCGAACCGGAACTGCTTCCAGCTTGACTCGTCGTGGCAGTCGGCGCAGGCCGTTCCCAGCGCAGCCTTGTGCTTGTCGTCCTTGCGATGGCAGGCCAGGCAGGTGTCACCGGCCTGGCGATGCAATTTCCCGGTCACGTGGCATTTCTCGCACTCGACCTTCTGGTGTTTGCCCTTGAGCGGGTAATCGGTGATGGCGTGGTCAAACAGATTTTTGTCCAGTGTGTACAGACGCACCTCGCGGCCCTGGTGTTCACTGTGGCATTCGTGGCAATCCTGCGGCTTCATCTTGCCGTGGTAGCCGGTATGGGCCGCAATGTCAGCACGGGTTTCCTTGTGGCAATCCAGACAGCGCTTGTCCTGAGCCTGCCGGTTGAACCGGACGTGGCACTGCGCGCAGTCGTCTTCGTATTTGGCGTGTGCCTGCGACAACTTGCCCGGCGACATCACACTCTCAAAACCCTGGGCCATGACCCGGGGCGCAGCCAGCACAAGCCAGAACAGGGCAATACAAGGCCAGAGCCTGCCAAATTTGAGCATGGTGTTGATCGGTCCTCAGTATGCGTGTACTGCAAAAATATGAATAAAGGTGCTGATGACCAACATGAAAACGAATGGGACATGCGCCACGTGCCAGGCCGACAGCATCCACGTATACGAACCAAATTGCGCCACCCTGACTTCGGCATTGAGGTAGCGCATCACCAGTTTGCGCGCCAGCCTTCGGTGTTCGCGTATTTTCTCTGGACTCCACTGCAGCCGGGTGGCCAGAATTTTAGATGGCTCGCGCAACAGGCGCGCGCAGCGCCAGTAAATCAGCCACTGGACCACGGGCAATATGAAAATCCGGCGCCAATGGGTTTGCCAGCCCGGGACCGCCGCGCGTTCGCGCTGCGCAAAGTCGAGCAGGGTTTGCTCTACCTGGCGGGCAAAGTTCAGGCGCGAGCGCACGCCCTCCTGCTCCAGGCCGGCCCGGAGCTTGAGATCCTGCAAGCCGGCGATCTCGCCGTGCAAACCCCGGTTGACGCGCATGTAGATGAAGCGCCCGGCCACGCCGCTGAGCGCGACAATGACCATGCTCAGCAGTGCCACACCGGCGTTGAGCGAGCCAAAGCGAAAACCCGAATGCACCAGAATCAGCAAAGGGCCACCAATACCCAGCACCATGTGCAACACGAGCCACATCCTGACCGGGCCCCAGTTGTGCGCAAAGCGGTAGTGCTTGCGCAGCGGATAGCTGAACAACAGCAGCATCATCACGGCACCGGCCACACCCATCCAATAGCCGGTGTCATCGCCGGCTTTGAACAATTTGAGCAGGCTGATGCGGCGTGCAATCCAGATCAGCAAGGCCAGTGCAGCATAGACAAACAGGTCTTTGGAAAGCTCCGGCAAATGACGGGGCTCTTTTTTTTCGACCGCCCCGGAAGAGAACAGGTGCTGGCCCAAGGTCAATTCTCCGAAACCTGCGCGCGAAGCGCGGCAGCCGATTTGCGCCGCCGCTGCGCATAGAGTAGCTGCAAGGCAGCAATGAAGACCAGCAGCCAGAGCAATGGATCGGGCTCACCCGCCAACGCCATCGAACAGCCGCCCCCGCCGGCCGCTTGCGCAGCCGGCACAAGCAGTGCTGGCGTTGCCAATCCGGCAGCGGTCGCCACATAAAGACTGCCGTCCAGAACCCGCAGACCATTGACCACCAGCGATGGCAATGCCGATGCCCCGCTGCCATTCATCGCCACCAGGCCTTTGACGGCCCGGTCCGCCAGGCCAATCGCCCACAGGCCCTCGGCCGTACCGACATAGAGATAGGTGGTGTCAAGCGCCAGCGCCTTGACCACCGGCGGCTCCAGCGCCAAGGCGGAAAAGCCCGTGACCGCGCCCCAGGAGCCGTTTTCATTCTGCATCAGAAAACCACTGCCACCCATGAACACCACACCCGCCGCCACTGCCAGACTGGTGACACGTGAACTGCTTGAAAACGGGCCGCTTCCGAAGATTCGCCAGCTCGGCTGCACAGCGGGCACGCTGGGGGCAAAATCGGCTGCCACATAGACCGCGTTGTCATAAACGCCGGCGGCGTCCTGCCATCCCGCGACATAGACCGAGCCCCCGAAAAGCACAATCTTTTGCACATTGAAATTCGCAATCGGTGTCGTTTGCATCACCGCAAAGGAAGCCGCCGCCGCCGTGCCAACCAGGGGGCGCACTTCCAGACTGCCGCTGCCGTCGGCCCTGCGACCTGCATACAGTGCCTGCGAGCCCAGCGCCAGCGCTTTGACGTCGTAGGCATTGCCCAGCAGCGTCCAGGCGCCAGCGCCCTGCCACAGGTAGTAGACGCCCTGATCGGTGGCGGCGTACAACACATTGTGCGTTGCGTCTGCGAGCAGTGCGCGCACCGCCGCTACCGGTGTGGCCAGTCCGACGAGATGGGTCCGAACCCAACTGGCACCCCGATCGGCACTGACCATCACATCGGCATAGCTGCCGGTGTCGGATTGCGCAATGGCGAACAAAGATGTTCCGAGCACGGCCATATCGAGCACCTGAACATTGTCCAGCCGCTGACTTGGCGCGTCGACGCGGGCCGGACCATTGAGAAGCAGCGGACTTGACAGATTCAGGATCGTGCTCTGGTTCAAGTCGGCAACCGTGCTGGCGTACAGGCCAAACTCGGTCGCCCACAACAGGCCCGAGCGAGCGGCCGGATCCGCCTGCAGGACGGCACGAACCTGCTTGCTCATGGCAAAGACAGGGCCCGGCACAAAGTTGGGTGCCGCCGCCGTGCTGTCATCAAATACCGAGGACGCAAACGCGCCGCTGCTGCTGGCCATCGCGACGACGGACTGCCCCGCAGCGCCGACCCGCACCACGGCCAGACCATTGCAGTTGCTGGGCTCTTCGCCAGTAAATTGCAGACGGGTCCAGGTCACAGCCGCACCGCTTGTCAGATCGGCCTGAAACAGCAGGCCAGCGGCCGTGCAGGCGAAGGCCCATTTGGAGGACGACGACACGATGGCCACAACATGCTCTCCCTGCAAGCCAGACAAAACGGGGAAGCCGTCACTGTCGGTGGTGGCTTCGCTGTTGACCCAGTTCTGATTGGCATCGAGTCGGTAGACCGTACTCACGGAGCCCACGGCAAGCGTGTCATCGAGCACACCCAGCGCACTCACGTTGGGGGCAAGACCCGAAAGATTTGACGGCAGACGCGTGCTGCCCCAGACCGGCCTGGGCTGACCGGCATCGCTGGTCACATAAATCGTGGGCTCGCAGTCAGCCGCCAGATAAAGCTTGTTCTTCACGCTGATCATCATGCGGATGGCGCATGCTGGCGCCGGGTCCGCTGTTTGCGGCGACTGGACACGGGTCCAAACCGGCGCAGCGCCGGCGGCTGAAACAAAAACTCCGTCATCGGTTGCGGCATAGACAAAATTTCCGAGTGCAGCCATGGCATGAACATGGCGCCCGGCCGACAGACCGCTGTTGGATGCCTTCCAGGTGGCACCGGCATCGCGGCTGACAAACACGCCGTTGGCATCACTGCCCGCATACAGACCGGTGCCGGGCGCCGTTGGATCGGCCAGCAAGGCCGTCAGACTGCCGCCGGCCGGACCCAGGGCGCGCCAGTCCGGCGCGGTCTGGGACCAGGCGGCAAGACCGGCAAATCCGCAAAGCACAATCGCGACCGGCCGCAAGCATGAAGCCAGCCACGCCATGAGGCGGTCCTCGGTATCACCATTGATTCGAAATTTCATAACACCGCCTGAACAAACAACATCTGCACACCACGCTCGTCAAAATGAATACCAGGGCCCGCTTGAATAGAGGGGATCTTTGGCACTGGGATCCCAGATCGACAAGGTCACGCGTCGCCCATAAAAGAACGGCAAGCCCCAGGCGAAGGATGGAACACTGGTCGCCGAGAGGGCGGGCGCACCTGCCATGCCCGCAAACGCCGTAATCGACTGCGCTACAGTCCCGGCATCGCCGACCAGAAATGAGACCTGCGCCTGATTCTGTCCTGGCCGGTCACCATCCGAAATGGCAGCCGATTTCGTCAACAGGCTGCGCGGGCAATACCAGGATGCGACACCCGGCACCGCCGCCCCACACAGTTCAATCGAACTGTCGCTGAAGAATAGGCCGTTGGTACCGGTGTCGAGGTAGCTGTTGTAAATCGTCCGGCCCTGGTACTCGGTGCTGACGCTCAAATACGAATCAAAACCGTGCGGCGACACACTGTTTTGCCAGTCCACCCCCAGGTGTATCTGCTTGGCACCGGGGGCCAACTGGTTGCTGACACTGCGCCGGCTGCTGTCGGTGCTGCGGGTATTGATGCCAAAAATCAGTTCGCCATTGACTTGGGAAGCGCCGGTGCTTGGGATTTCCGGCAAGACCAGCACCACACCGTTGTTGTCGGCCAGGTTGTTGTTGGCAGGATCGCGGCCCAGCGCGGCGACCGGGTTGAAAACCTGCAAATTGGCGGCCACAGCGGCGGGCGAGCAACTGAGGGCGCTAGTGGCATTGGGCGGACAGCTGTAGTACTGCACATAGGAATTCGTGTAGTGCCGGTCCAGGCACAGGACGCCGCAGTCCAGCGTCACACTGCCGATACCCAGAATGCCATTCGAGCCCAGTGCGCTAGCCGAACTCAGCACCTGTCCATTGACCGCGTTGAAGCAATCAAGAGGCGCCTGCACGGCAGCGGCCGGATCATCCTGAATCAGTTGCAGCGGCAGCGCCCTTGCCCACTGCTCGCCAAGACCAACGTCGGCCACAGCGGTGGGCCCCCACAGACCACCCACAACAAACGGGTAACACTCGTGCGCCTGGCCCGCAACGCCGGTCGTACCGGCGCTGGCGGCCAGTTCAACCGGAATCAATCCGAGTCCCGCCAGTTTGCTCGCCAGAATGCGCAGCCCGACCGATCCCGTGTCGACCTGAAGATGATCAATCCTGGCACATTTGCCAGCGGGCAGATCGGTCGGTCGGGCCCCCGGCGCGCACACCGTCACACTGGCGTAGAGGATATTGGTCGACAGTGAAAATATATTGGCCGGTCCGGCGTCAACGGTCACTTCAAGGTTGTTGACTTTCTGCACAAAAGGCGCGCCCACGGTCGGGCCGGTCAGGGAACAATCCGGCGCGTTGCTGCAGCGCAGGGTGGTCACACTTGAATCCGCGCCACCGCCACAGGCCACCAGCAAGACCAGGCAGGCCAGCAGCGCCAGAAAATGCCGGGATCTGAACCGCACGCGCTTCACTCCAAACCCATCTGCTGTGGATCCAGACCACGGGGCAGCATGGAGCGGCGCAAGGCGAAGCCGGAAAAAACGTGCAGATGCGCGCTGGACTGCAATACCAGATCGACATCCGCATGCCGGAAATGCCGCTGCACACCGGCCCGCTGCGCAGCGACCTGCGCCGACAAGGCGTAGCCCGGGTAAGACGGTCCCAGCAAGGCCGAGAGATCGGGCTTGTACAGGGTGCGCCAGCTGACGGCAAACACCATGCCGCTGGCCGACACATACTGGCGCACGCGCGAACCATCCGCGCCCTGCAGTTCATGCAGGGAATACTGGGCCGCAGACGTCACCCGATGCTGCGCCGCCATGCGCTTGCGCTCGATCTTGATCGACTCCAGGTCCTGCCCAAGGCCGGCAAAAGACAGCGCGGGCAGAGCCGACAGCACCAGCGCCACTATCATGTGCCATCCATGAGACAAGCCCACCCTGCTTCCCGCCGCATGCAAGGCGCTGCCTATGCCGCCGCTGTGGCCTGCGGTCCGGTTGGCGCCTGGCTCGCGCTTGAGCTCGGCCTGGGGCTGCGCCAAGCGGCCTGCACACCCGTGGCGCTGCTGACCCTGCTGCTGATCGCCCCGATCGCTGAAGAAACCGTCTTTCGCCTCGGCCTGCACCAGGCCTTGCTGAAGCGATGCAAGGCGCAATGGGGCGCACTCAGCCTGGCCAATGCCGGTGTGGCTCTGGCCTTCGCGGCCCTGCATGCCCTGCACCAGGGCTCGGCCTGGATGGGGCTGACCATCGCCCCCGCGCTGCTGCTGGGCTGGCTGTGGGAACTCGGCGCTCAGCGCTTGCGCGTGCCGGTTCTGTTTCACGCCTGGTTCAACCTGTGCCTGATACTGGCCAGTTGCCGCTAAGCAGTCATCAGTAAAAGTCATACCGATAACCAAGGTAGAAGAACAGCGCCGACGAGTCTTCGTGGTTGGTCGGGCCCTCGGTAGTCGATCGCTCGAAGATGGTCTCGCCCAACAGGCTGGCCCGATCAGAAAGTTTGTAGGACAGGCGCACACCCGGCGACACACGCAGCACTTTGGTTGCAGTGTTGTCGGTTTGGGAATAGACCCGGATCGATGGCTCGAAACTGGCCTTGTTGTCCATGAAGCCGGTCAGGTTGTTGTAGGCCAGTTGCGTCCCGCGCAGCGTCTCGCTGTGCATGACACTGAGGTTGAAGCCATTGATGTCACGGCTTGAGTACAGGTTCGAGCCGGTCAATTGCATCGACACGTTGTACTGGGCGCCAGTGGCCGGCATGGCCTGGAAATCGCCCACGGCGGGCAGCGCGCCGACGTCGCTGTAGCGCAGATCCAGCGTACCCTGCCACTTGGGCGAGAGGGCGCGCGAGACACTGAACAAGGCCTGGCGCGCCTGTGCGGCCGTGCCGAGCGCCATGTCCTTGACCTCGGCCAGACTCTTGAGCTGCAACAGGGTCTGCAGCGAAGTCATGCCGGAACTGATCAGCGCGTCGCTCAATTGCAGGGAGGGTGCTTTGCGGCTGTCAAGCAGCAGCGTCATCGTCGTGCCCAGCGGGCCCTGCACCGAACTCTGCAGCGTGACGGCGTTGAGGGTTCGGAAATTCAGGTCGTAGTCGAGCTGCGTGTACATCGACACGGCGTCACCGAAGTAACGCAGTTCAAAGCCGGCCGCACGGCGATCGGAGATGCTTTGCGTCGTCTGGTCCACCAGCGACACATTGCCGCCCCAATGGTCGACCAGGTTGTCTGCCTCCAGCATCAGCCCCGCGAGTCGCTGCGCCGGCGCTGTGACCAGCGTGTTGGCCGGCACGCCGGCCATGGCATTGAGCTTGATCTTGTTCCACAGTGGCATGGCCAGCGAAACACCGTCGAACAAGCCAAACAGCGAGCCACCAATCGCCGACTGCCGACCCACTCGCAGGTCGAGTTGCGGCTGCAGGAAACGATAGTCCACATAGACGGCACTGAGGCCACTTTGTGTATTGGTTGAGGTGATGAAATTCTTGGAATAGGTATCACGCAGAACCAGCTTGGTTTCCGAGTTGTCGGACTTGTAGCGACCGGTGATGTCAAGACTGGTGACCAGGGTCGACTGGTTGGTTCGACTCAGCGTGTTCTGGTCAATGCCGGCGGCAATGTTGACCAGCGAATCTGTCTTTGAGCGGCCCCCGTAGTAGTACTGCGAAATGCTGCCGGTCGAATTGAATCCGGACTGTGCGCTGCCGGGCGCCGGCTTTTGCCCTGCCGTGGCCTCACTGCTGAGGGCGCCGCCGAGGGCCTCAAAGCGCTGCGCCACCCGCGCCACCGCCTCGCCCTGCGGATAAAGGCGCAGGTACAACTGGTACTCGATGCGTGCCTTGTCGGTCTGCTTCAGGCCCTCCCAGGCCGCACCGATCAGGGCCTGCGCCTGCTGCGAACTGGCATTGGGCGGCAGCAGCAAGACCTGATTGAATGCCGTCACGGCCTGCTGCCAGCGCTGCTGCGTCAAGGCCAGTTGACCCTTGCTGAACAGGTCTGCAGCCTGGCTGTCGACCTTGGCCGCCGCAGCGGCGTCCGGCAGTGCCACCGCGGCCGCTGCATCTTGCGCAACGGGCACAGCCTGGCCTGCGCTGACGGCCACGCTGGGCGGCGTGGCAACCGGTGGCGTCAACTGATCGAGCGCAATGACGCTGGCGCTGGGAAACCGATCTGCGGCCCGATCCCGCACCGCCTGTGCCTCTTCCTGCGTGCGGAAGTAGCCCATGGCCAGGGCAAAGCGCTGGCGACCGTCCTGTTCCACCGGGCGCGTGAAAACCGCATAGTCCTGAAACTGCGCCGCGACACGCGGCATCGAGGCGGCCTCGTCGATTGCCAAGGTCTGCAGCACCACCACGTAGCGCCGCTCGTCCGGCAAGGCCGCCATCTCCGGCAAGTCCTGGACCGGTGGAACGGCAGGCTGCTTGCCGGCCAGAACAATGGGCGCGGCTTCGGCTGGGCGGCTGGCCGCACTTGCCGGGGCCGGGCTGGCGGCTGGACGGCGCGCAACCGACGCTGGCGGCGCCAACTGCTCGGTCTGAAGCACACTGGCCGTGGGGAATCGATCGGCGGCCCGATCGCGAACGGCCTGTGCATCTTCCTGCGTTCGGAAGTAACCCATGGCCAGGGCAAAGCGCTGGCGCCCGCCCTGCTCCAGCGCACGCGTGAAAACCGCGTAGTCCTGGAATTGCGCGGCAATGCGCGGCATTTCTGCCACCTCATCGAGTCCGAAGGTCTGCAGCACGACGACGTAACGCCGCTCGGCTGGCACTATCGCCATTTGGGGCAAGGGCTTGGGCTCGGTGACCATCGCGCTCACGCCATCGGCGCTGACCAATGCAAGATCAATCGTGCGCGCGCCCGGGCCCTGACGTGCCAGAGCCCGAACCGGGTAGGTAAAGCGCAGGGACAGGGACTTGACTGGCTGATGGGGCGTCGGGACGTAGCTCAGCGCAATACCAGGACCCTGCGCGAACCGGGCCAGGCGCTTGCCCTCCTCGATCGATTGCGTGAGCACGGCGTCATCAGCGGCAACGATCTGAAAACTCAATTGCACCAGGTCCGTCAGGGCCAGCGGCGCCTGCTGCAGAAATCGCACATTGGCATTAAAGGTAATGCGGGCGACCGCTGGCTTTGTGCCGTCAAGCCATTGCAGGCTTTCAATTGTCTGTGCCGATACGCTGCTGCAGATCAATGGCAAACAAACCAGCCAGACAAAGCGCCGCAGCGCCACCAAACCCTGTGCAGACGCGCGCCAGACCGGCGCAAGAAATGGCCACAAGGATGGCGTGCCGGAGCGGGCCTGTCGGATCATCGGAAGTCTATGCACTTGCAACTCAAGGTCCTACAGGAATGGGTTTCGTGGGTGTGCGCGCACGCATCTGGCGCGGGATCATTTCACCATTGGAGAGGTGACAGCTGACGCAACTGATCTTGTCAGGGGAAGCAACAAAAGCCGGAGACAAGTGGGAATAATTGACCGGCTTCCAGGTCTCGGTCTTGTGGCAACTGTCACAGGAACGCGTGCTCATGAAGTGTCCGCCCGGTTTGGCCGACGCGCCCAAACCGTTGTGACAAAGCAGGCAGGTATTGGCCGTGATGCCGTTGTGGCTGAACTGGGCCGGCAGCCAAGCACTGCTGCGGTGACAGTTGTCGCAGGAACTGCTCACCATCAGGTGCCGCGCTGGCATCCCCGCTGCCCGCAAACCATCATGGCAGGTCTTGCACTGACCCGCTTCAACACCAGCGTGGTCAAACCGGTTGCCCAGAGCGCCGCGACCCGGCTGCAGCACTTGCAGGTTGGGCAACTGACGACCCACTTCCGGGTTCACCAGGGCTTCACGCATGATGGGGCGGACCAGGGCCTGGAAGCCACCCGAATAGGTGTGGCACTTGCTGCCGTTGCAGTCATTCGGAGCCGCTTTTGTGCCGGTGTGCCCACTCGGCCGGGTCTTGCCGCTCATCGCGACGCCAAACCATGTGTATTTGGCTTCGTGGCAACTCATGCAGGTCTTGGAACTCACCGCAGTGTGGTGCGCAGACGTACCCATGGAAATTCCCGAAAACGCCGTGAAGTTGGTCTTGGAGTGACAGGCCTCGCAAGCGACTCCGGCAACCGGTATGTGGGTCAGGGTTGAGGGCGCTGTCGGGGATGCGGTGGCAGAGGCCAACGGCATCATCTTGGGCTGGTAGGTAATCGGTTGCGGAACCGGGCAGTTGGTTGGCGTGCTGCACCCGGCGAACGGGCCGGCCCCGGCGCCGGCGGTGTGACAGGAAATGCAGCCCGAGCTGATACCGGTATGCAGCACGGTATTGGTCGCCAGACCGGTCACCGAATAATTGCCACTCGCAACGTGACAGGTCGCGCAGGTCGCGATGGTCGTGGGCATGTGCCCGGTCGGCTTGCCGACCGATGAGAAGGCCGTGGTGCCGGCATGGCACTTGGAACAGTCATCGGTTACCGGATGTGCCGCATCAGCCACGCTGTAAGTGGTCGCAGTCGCGAAGGGCCGGGTCTGGAAACCCTTGTACGAAGCACCGGCGATCAGGCTGCTGGGCGTAATGGGGTACGGGTCCATGCTCATCCAGACATAGCCCTTCTCATGGCAGCTTGAGCAACCGCTGCTGATACCGGCATGGATCATGGTGCTAGTGG
>SESG01032346.1_pt1 | contig 16909 bp, 15 predicted proteins | sample 3171421 | NCBI WGS metagenome assembly SESG01 (sample SAMN10866946, study PRJNA518727) | freshwater metagenome | biome: subpolar coniferous forest; feature: holomictic lake; material: water; isolation source: holomictic Lake 227, 6 m and 8 m depth | place: Canada: near Kenora, Ontario | collected... | reverse complement strand
TACGGGCCAGGCGGCCCCGTTTTTCATACATGCAACACGAACGCCTCGCCATGCAATGGATCACCACCCGCTTCGCCATTGACCTGAGCCGCCCCAAGGTGATGGGCATCGTCAATGTCACACCGGACTCATTCTCCGATGGCGGTGCGCATGACAACACGAAAGCTGCGCTACAGCACTGCGAACAGTTGCTGCGCGACGGCGCTGACATTCTGGACATCGGTGGCGAATCCAGCCGACCTGGTGCCACACCCTTGCCGCTGGCCCAGGAACTCGCGCGTGTGTTGCCGGTGCTGCGCGAAGCGGTCAGCCTCGGCGTTCCGATTTCAGTCGACAGCTACAAGCCTGCCGTCATGCAGGCGGCGCTGGACCTGGGTGCCGACATCCTCAACGACATCTGGGCTTTGCGCTGGCGCGAGCCCGGCGCGCAAGCAACTGAGCCTGACGCCGTCAATGTCATCGCCGCGCACGGGCGCTGTGGTGTCTGCCTTATGCACATGCACCGCGAGCCTCAGACCATGCAAGTCGAGCCGATGGCTGGCGACGTGGTGGTGCAAGTGCGTGCATTCCTGCAGAGCCGGGCGCAGACTTTGCAGGCGCGCGGCGTGGCAAAAGAGCGCATCGTGCTGGACCCGGGCATCGGCTTTGGCAAGACCGTGGCCCAGAATTTTTCCCTGCTGGCGCGCCAGCGTGAGCTTCTGACCGGTGGCTATGCGCTGCTGGCCGGATGGTCGCGCAAGTCATCGCTGGCGGCAATGGGTGGCAGCGCAGAGCCGCTGGCGGCGCATCAGCGAATGGTGCCCAGTGTGGCCGCCGCCATGCTCGCGGCTGAGCGCGGTGCCGCTGTGCTGCGGGTGCACGACGTGCGCGAGACGGTGCAGGCTTTGCGTGTGCTGCACGCCCTAGAATGAGGCGGCTTGCGTCGCTTCCATTCGAATACCAGGCAACATTCATGAGCAGAAAATATTTCGGAACAGACGGCATTCGCGGCACGGTAGGGCAGGCCCCGATTACGCCCGATTTCGTATTGCGCCTGGCCCACGCCGTCGGCCGCGTTCTCAAACGCACGGAAGCGCGCCCCACTGTATTAATCGGCAAGGACACCCGTATCTCGGGTTACATGCTGGAGAGCGCGCTGGAGAGCGGCTTCAATTCGGCTGGCGTCGATGTGCTGCTGCTGGGCCCTTTGCCAACGCCGGGCGTGGCCTACCTGACGCGTGCGCGGCGTGCCTCGCTCGGGGTGGTTATCAGCGCCAGCCACAATCCCTTCGCCGACAACGGCATCAAATTCTTCAGCGCCCAGGGCGCCAAGCTGTCCGACGACTGGGAGCGCGAAGTCGAGGCTGCATTGGAGGAAGCGCCGGTGTGGGCCGATTCGGCCAACCTCGGCAAGACACGGCGCCTGGACGACGCCGCCGGCCGCTACACCGAGTTTTGCAAGAGCACGTTTGCCAGCGACCTGACCTTGAAAGGCCTGAAGATCGTGGTGGACGCTGCGCATGGTGCGGCATATCAGATTGCACCCATGGTGTTTCACGAACTGGGCGCTGATGTGGTGGCGATTGGCTGCTCACCCAACGGCCTGAACATCAACCACGAGGTTGGCGCTACGCACCCGCAGGCCCTGGTGGCTGCGGTCAAGGCGCATGGCGCCGATTTCGGCGTGGCGCTTGACGGCGACGCGGACCGCCTGCAACTGGTTGATGCGCAGGGGCGTCTGTACAACGGCGACGAGCTGCTCTACATCATGGTGGACGACCGGCTCGGCCTGGATGAACACGTGCCGGGCGTGGTGGGCACGCTGATGACCAATATGGCGGTTGAAGTGGCGCTCAAGGCGCGTGGCGTGCAGTTCGTGCGTGCCAAGGTCGGCGACCGCTATGTGCTCGAAGAACTCGACAAGCGCAAATGGCTGCTCGGTGGCGAAGGCTCCGGGCATTTGCTGGCGCTGGACAAAAACACCACGGGCGACGGCCTGATTTCGGCACTGCAGATTCTGCAAGCCTGTGTGCGCAGCGGCAAGAGCGTGGCCGACTTGCTGGCCAAAGTGACGCTGTTCCCGCAGACCTTGATCAATGTGCGGCTGAAGCCGGGCCAGGACTGGCAAGCCAGCGCCGGACTGTCCGATGCGATCAAGGCCGTGGAAGCTGAGTTGGGTGCCAACGGACGATTGCTGCTGCGCGCCAGCGGCACCGAACCCTTGGTGCGGGTAATGGTGGAAGCGGTGGATGCAGCGCAGGCCCAGCGCTGTGCCGAGCGGGTCGCCGCAATTGTGTCGGCCTGAACATGAACAAGTCCATTGCTGTGCATGTCTGTCGCGTCGATTACGCCAATCCACTGCATGGCCAGGCCCTGTTGGATTTGCTAGACGCCTACGCGCGGGATCCGATGGGTGGTGCCGAGCCCTTGAGCGCTTTTGCACTGGCCAATTTGATACCGGCGCTGGCGGCACAGCCGCAGGCTTTTAGCGTGCTGGCTTTCGACGGTGCGCCAGACGCGCAGCCGATTGGTCTGGTCAACTGCTTTGAAGGTTTTTCCACCTTTGCCTGCCGCCCGTTGGTCAATGTGCACGACGTCGTCGTACTGCCCGCTTTTCGCGGCCAGCGTGTGGCAGAAAAAATGCTGGCGCTGGTGGAGGAACTGGCGCTGCAACGCGGTGCCTGCAAGCTCACGCTGGAGGTGCTGGGTGGCAACGCCGGCGCCATCAAGCTCTACCAGCGCATCGGTTTTGCCAACTACCAGCTTGACCCGGCCATGGGGCAGGCGCAGTTTCTCCAAAAATTGCTCGGCTAGGCTCAGGCGTTGACCGCCATGCGCAGGATCAGGTAGTGATTCAGGTTTTCCTGTACGGCTGAAGCCGCCATGGCGGAGCGGATGGCGGGCCCAGTGGCGGTGATCTGATGGAGTTGCGGCGGATTCACCAGTGCGCCAGCCTCACTGATCACGATCGCCACCAGTGGCAGATTGGGCTCGCTGCTGCGACGAATCACGACGGCAACATGTCCGTTTCCAAGCCTCACAAAGGTCCCAGGCGGGCAAAATCCAACGATGCGCAACAGGGCGTGGCCGACCGGATCGCTTGCGTTGTCGGCAGTGGTGGTGATGCTGCGGGCGGAATCCGTCGCACTGCGGCCTTCGCGTGATTTGCGCGGGCTGATCATGGCCGCATAACGGTCCACCGTCCGCAAAATACGCGCCAGGCGCCGCGCCGGCGGCAGGGACTCCAAGGCCTGCTTCTCCGATCCTTCGTCGTGATGCAGGGTGACCGTGTCGAGCCACAGTTGATCGACAACGCCCAGTTGGGTCAGCATCAGCGCGCCCCTGATTGCGTGGCTGCGAATGCCTTCCTGCTGCTCGGGACTTGGTTTTTCTGTCTGGTCGGCCAGTTGGTCTTGCAGGGCGGTCATGCCGACGTTCATGGTCAGCGCGGCGTGCACCAGGCTATTGCGTTCGCTTTGCGGCAGTTTCAGTTCGGTTGCGATCAAATGGCACAAGACCGCGCAGACCAGCGCGTGCGATGCGCTGTAGCCGACCGGCGAGTTGGTCGCCAATTGGAACAGCAGGTACAGGCCCAGGTCGGTATCGCGCTCCAGCAGGGTTTGCATCCACTGGTCGTACTGTTGCACGCGCAGCTGGAATTCCTGCGTGTTGTGTGGACTGCCCAGCACGATGCCCAGGCCAAGTTCAAGATCGGACCACAGACTCAGCAGGTCTTCGTATTCGTCTTCCTTGCGTACAGCGGAGGCCATCAGGGTTCAGTCGCGAAAGTTATCAAAACTCAGGGGCACATCGGTGATGTCTTTGCGAATCAGCGCCATCGCGGCCTGCAGATCATCGCGCTTGGCGCCGGTCACGCGCAGCTTGCTTTCCTGGATGGCAGACTGGACCTTGAGCTTGCTGTCCTTGAGCAGGCGCTGGATCTTCTTGGACATCTCGGTCTCGATGCCGTTGCGTACCTTGATGACAAGTTTGACCTTGTCGCCGCCCATCTTCTGTACGTCGCCCTTGTCCAGAAAGCGTACGTCCACGCTGCGCTTGGTCAGCTTGTTGCGCAGGATGTCCTCGATCTGGCTGAGTTGGAAATCAGCGTTGCCGATCAGGGTGATTTCCTTATCCTTGATTTCTATGGCAGCCGGTGTTCCCTTGAAATCAAAGCGGGTGGCGATTTCTTTGGCGGTGTTGTCAACGGCATTTTTGACTTCCACGAGATTGGCTTCGCAAACAGTATCGAATGAAGGCATGGTGATATTTCCGAACGAGTGGCAGGCAGTAGCGTAAATGCGAGAATCAGAGCAATGTTAGTCGAGAAAAACGTCCCATTACAAGCCTTGAACACCTTTCGCATCGTGGCCAAGGCGCACGCGCTGGTTCGCATTGGCAGTCAGGCTGATGTCCAGACCCTGCTGGCCAGCGCCGAACTGGGGGCGCAGCCCAAATTCATCCTGGGCGGCGGCAGTAATATTGTGCTCACCGGTGACGTCAAGCCGCTGGTTTTGAAAGTCGAGATCAAGGGCCGGCGTCTGGTGGAAGAAACGGCCAAAGCCTATGTGGTGGAAGCCGGTGCCGGTGAAAACTGGCATGATTTTGTGCGCTGGACGCTGGAGCAGGGCTACCCGGGCCTGGAAAATCTGGCGCTGATTCCGGGCACGGTGGGCGCCGCGCCGGTGCAGAACATCGGCGCCTATGGTGTCGAATTGCAGGACCGTTTCGACTCGCTGGACGCGGTGGATCTTCAGACCGGCCAGATTTTCACGCTCGATGCCGCCCAATGTGCTTTTGGCTATCGTGATTCGATCTTCAAGCACACGGCCGCGCCGGGTAGCGCCGGACTCGGCCTGGCGGGCCGGGCCTTGATCACGCAGGTGCGCTTTGCGCTGCCCAAGCCCTGGAAACCGGTGCTGGGCTATGCAGATCTGGAGCGCAGGATGAGCGAGGAAGGGGTGACGCAGCCAACGGCGACGCAACTGTTTGAGTGGGTTTGCGCGATTCGGCGTGCCAAGTTGCCCGACCCCGCAGTCATTGGCAACGCCGGCAGCTTTTTCAAGAACCCGACGGTCACGCCCGAACAATGCGCCGACATCATCGCGCGCGACCCGAAAGTGGTCTATTACCCGCTGCTTGATGGCTCGATCAAGCTCGCCGCCGGCTGGTTGATCGACGCTTGCGGCTGGCGCGGCAAGACGGTTGGCCATGCAGGCGTTTATGAAAAGCAGGCGCTGGTGCTGGTCAATCATGGTGAGGCCACGGGCGGCGAGGTCATGACCCTGGCCCGCGCCATCCAGACCAGTGTTTATGAACGCTTTGGCATCCGGCTGGAACCCGAGCCGGTGGTGGTTTAACCCCGGATGTGAATCAGCCGAAGTGGCAGATGTAGTGGTAGGCCTCGGTGACACGGATCTGGAATGAAGAATTGCCCGCAACGCTGAAGCGCTCGCCCGGGTTGGACTTGCGCCAGACATCGGTGCCGGCCAGTTTGTACTCGCAATCGCCGGCGACGCATTCCATAATTTCCGGCGCACCGGTATTGAAAGTCAGCGTTGCCGGTAGCACCACGCCGACCGATTTCTTCGTGCCATCGGCAAAAGTGATGCCGTGACTGACGCATTTGCCGTCGAAATAGACGCTGGCTTGTGTGTTGACCGTGACGTTGGCGATGCTGGACGTGCTCATGGTGCCCCTGAAAATGAAAAATGAGCCGCCATGTTAGCGGCTTTCAGCCTGTGTTCCTCTCGCGCTTTATCCCTGCACCGCATGACGGTTGGTCCGAAGCGTTAAATTCGGTGCATGAAAAAAGTTTTTGTCATGGGGGGTACTGGCTTTGTGGGTGCCAGGGTTTGCGCACAGTTGCTACAGCACGGCTGGCAGGTGACGGTGCCCACGCGCAAGGCCCCGCCTGCGCCGCCAGCGGCCGGCGTCGCGCTGCTGGCGCTCGACGTGCACGACGAGGCCGCATTGATTCGGGCGCTGCGCGGGCACGACGCGCTGGTGAATCTGGTGGCCATTCTGCACGGAACGCAGGCGTCGTTTGAGCACGTTCATGTGCAATTGGTTGAGAAACTGGCGCGTGCCTGTGTTGCCGCTGGTGTCAGGCAGGTGGTTCATGTCAGCGCCATCGGCGCCAATGCGCAGCAGCCGCTCTCAGCACCGTCGATGTACCTGCGCAGCAAGGGGCAGGGCGAAGCCGCACTGCTGCGCGCCGCAGGCTTGTCTGATCCGCCGCCGTTCGAGCTGACCATTTTGCGACCCAGTGTAATTTTTGGTGCGCAGGACAAGTTTCTCAATGTCTTTGCCAGCCTGCAAAAAACACTGCCCTTCATGCCGCTGGCCGGCGCCGGCGCAAGGTTCCAGCCGGTCTGGGTCGAGGATGTGGCACGTGCGGTGCTGCACAGCCTGCTGCGCAGCACAGCCGTCACAGCGCCCGGCGCGCCGTTGACGCTGCAAGCCTGCGGTCCCGATGTCTTCACGCTGCGCGAATTGGTGCAACTGGCGGGTTGCCTCAGTGGTGTGCGCGGCGGGCGTGGTCGCCCAGTGATCGCGCTGCCGAACTGGCTGGCACGCTTGCAGGCCATGCTGATGGAACTGCTACCGGGCGAGCCCGTCATGAGCCGCGACAACCTTGATTCCATGAAGTTCGACAACGTCGCCAATGGCGCATTGCCGGGGCTCGCCACCCTCGGCATCCACGCGACGGCGCTGCCAGCGATTGCGTCGGCGTATCTGGTCTCGACGTAGCGAAATCAGCCGACGATCACGGCGGCGATGCAGCGCGCCGCATTGACCCTGTCGGGCGCATGCCATTGGTTTGCGCGCACACTGCGCGCTGCTCCTCGAAAGAACCGCCATGCCACGCCTGATCCAAGCCCCCAATCTGGTCATGGCCACGCTGTGGGTGGATTGGCTCAAGGGGCAAGGCATTGACGCCAGTGTTCAGCGTGAGTACCTCAGGAGCGCGGCGGGCGAACTGCCACCCGATCAATGCCTGCCGGAAGTGTGGATTCAAGACCCGCTGCAGGAAGCGTTAGCGCACGAGTTGCTGCACCTGCTGCGCCATGCGCCACAGCGGCGCTGGCTTTGTGGCTGTGGCGAGTTGGTCGAAGGTGGTTTTGAGCAGTGCTGGAACTGCGCCGCGCCGATGCCCTTGGAATAGCAAGAATGGGGTGTCAGCGTGATGATTCGAGTTTTGGTAATATCCCAAAGCACCATTTTGGCGCCAAGGAAACAGTATGGCCACAAGCGAGAAGGGCTCGTCGATGCCTCCAGAGTGGCGAATACATCCTGTGGGGGGCTTGAGCACCACCACGCCGACCAGCAATGAGGCCTTGCGCCGTCGTGCTGAAGCCGTGGCGCAGCACGAGAAGGCCGGGGCAGCCGATCAGACTGAACTGCTGTGGCCCGCTGCGGCGCAGCAAGCGCTATACGAGCTGCGTGTGCACCAGATCGAACTGGAGATGCAGAACGAAGAACTGCGCCGCATACAACTTGAGCTTGACAGCCAGCGAGCCCGCTACTTCGATCTCTATGATTTGGCACCGGTTGGGTACTTAACGGTCAGTGCCAAGGGCCTGATACTGGAAGCCAACCTCACTGCTGCCAATCTGCTGGGTGTGCCCCGCAGCGTGCTGGTCAAGCAACCCCTGAGTCGCTTCATCGAAAAGACGGACCAGAACACCTACTACCTGGCCCGCAAACAGTTGCTTGAAACCCGTCAAGCCCAGAGTTCCAAACTGCAGATGGTGACCGGCGCGGGCACACCCTTCTTCGCCAGGCTGATGGCCACCGTGGCACAGGCCGACGGCGCCGACGTGATGCGCGTCTTGCTGGCCGACATCAGCGAACGCAAACGCATCGAGAAGACACTTGCAGACACCCAGGCAGAGTTGAAGGCGGCGCAACACATGGCGCATCTTGGAAACTGGCATTGGGACATTGCGACCGATCAACGCACGTGGTCCGAAGAGATTTTTCGCGTTTTTGGCGTTCCAGCGGGGCGTGCGCTAGCAAACTCCCTGGAGATGCAAAAGTATTTCACCGCGCAAAGCTGGGCCAAGCTCGACACGGCGGCGCATCAATGCCGCACCGACGGCCAGCCCTACCAATGCGACGCGGAACTGGTGCGCGGTGACGGTAGCCATCGCTGGGTCGTCGTTTTCGGTGAAGCGGTGCGCGACTTGGCCGGGAACATCGCTGCGCTGCACGGCACGTTGCAGGACATCACTGAGCGCAAACAGATCGAAGAAGCCTTGCGCGTCAGCGAGGAGCGGCACCGCCTGATCGCCGAACATGTCAACGATGTCATCTGGACCCTGTCGCCGCAAGGCAAACTGACCTTCGTGAGCCCTTCAGTGGAGAAGGTTCGGGGATTCACATCGGCGCAAGCGATGCAGCAAACCATGGAGGAAACACTCTCACCGGCTTCAACCGCCATCGCAAAGGCTCATTTCACCCAAGTGCTCAAAGACGTTCAGGCGGGTCGGGTGCCGCAGAATCTCAGGGGCGAGCTTGAATTCCGGTGCAAGAACGGCTCAACCCTTTGGACCGAGGTCATGACGACTGCGGTGCTCGATGAGCATGGCGCCCTGATTGAATTGCTGGGCGTGTCACGCGACATCAGCGAGCGCAAGCAGGCGGAAGAACTGGTGCGCAAACTCGCGTACTACGATCCGCTGACCAGCTTGGCCAACCGGATGCTGCTAAAAGATCGTCTGGTTCAGTCCATGATGTCGGGCGAGCGCAGCGGCAACTATGGCGCTTTGCTGTTTCTGGACCTGGACAACTTCAAGCCGCTCAATGACCAGCACGGCCATGACGTGGGTGACATGCTGCTGGCTGAAGTGGCGAGGCGGCTCAAGAGCTGCGTACGCCAGATTGACACGGTGGCCCGCTTCGGTGGTGACGAGTTTGTTGTGCTGCTGGAAGACCTGACCTCGGACAAAGAGCATGCACATGGCCAGGCCGATCTGGTGGCCGGGAAGATTCGCATTCTGCTGGCCAAACCCTATGTGTTCAATATCGCATCGGGAAATTTCGGCGTGTCACAAACCATTGAGCATAAATGCACGGCAAGTATCGGCGTGGCCTTGTTTCTGGGTCAGAAAAACTCGGATGACGACATTCTGAAGTGGGCCGATCTGGCGATGTACAACGCCAAGGACGCGGGGCGCAACACGGTGTGCTTTTGTGACGCCCAGATGTGGAGCGAGAACACAACGCGCCAGGTACTGGAAGAGGACTTGCGCGACGCTGTTTTGAAAAAGCAGATTTGTGTTTATTTTCAAGCGCAGTTCGATCGCCACAACCAGGTCATCGGCGCCGATGCGCTGCTGCGCTGGCAGCATCCGAGCCGCGGCTGGGTATCACCGCGCGAGTTCATTCCAAAGGCGGAGCGAACCGGCCTGATTCTGCCGATGGGGCTTTGGGTGTTGGAGTCGGCCTGTGTCCAATTGGTACGCTGGTCCAAACGGGTCGAGACGACGCATCTGACGGTCACGGTGAACGTCAGCGGGCGTCAATTGGTCCAGCGCGATTTTGTTGAGCAGGTCATGGCAACGCTGGAGCGAACCGGCGCCAACCCCCATCGACTCAAAATTGAAATGAAAGAAAGTGTGCTGCTCGCCGACGTTGAAGGCGTGGTCGCCAAGATGAAGGCACTCAAGGATAGTGGTGTTGGGTTTTCGCTGGACGACTTTGGCAAAGGACTCACATCGCTGTCAGACCTCAATCGCCTGCCACTGGATCAACTCAAGATCGACCAGGATTTTGTACGCGACATCCTGGTCGACCCCGACGACGCGGCGGTCGCCAAGATGGTGCTTGCGTTGGCAGACAGCCTGGAAGTGGCGGTCATCGCCGAAGGTGTTGAGACCCAGGCCCAGCGTGATTTTCTCGCCGGTCTGGGTTGCCACAAGTACCAGGGCTACCTGTTCAGCCCGGCGCTACCGGCGCATGAGTTCGAAGCCCTTGTGGCACCGCCGCTCCCGACGGAGGGTTGACGGCGCTACTTGCTGCCGGCGTCGCCGAGCTTCAGGAAGTCGCCATCCTGGCCCAGAGACAGCAGGCCGGCCTGGGAATAGATGCCGAGCTTGGCGCGGGTGTCGACGATGTCGAGGTTGCGCATGGTGAGCTGGCCAATGCGGTCTGCGGGTGAGAACGGTGCGTCCTCAACCTTTTCCATGCTCAGGCGCTCGGCCGCGTAGGTCAGATTCGGCGAGGTGGTGTTCAGGATCGAATAGTCGTTGCCACGGCGCAGTTCAAGCGTCACTTCACCGGTCACGGCGCGTGCCACCCAGCGTTGCGCCGCTTCGCGCAGCATGATGGCTTGCGGGTCGAACCAGCGGCCCTGGTACAGCAGGCGGCCGAGTTTGCGCCCGCTGTCACGGTATTGCTCGATCGTGTCTTCGTTGTGGATGCCGGTAACCAGTCGCTCATAGGCGATGAACAGCAGCGCCAGGCCAGGTGCTTCGTAGATGCCGCGGCTCTTGGCTTCGATAATGCGGTTCTCGATCTGGTCGCTCATGCCCAGACCGTGCCGCCCGCCGATGCGGTTGGCTTCCAGAATCAGCGTCACCAGGTCGTCGTAAGCGACGCCGTTCAGGGCCACCGGACGGCCTTCCTCAAAGCGCACGGTGACTTCTTCACGCTCAATCTTGACTTCGTCCTTCCAGAACGCCACGCCCATGATCGGATTGACGATCTTCATGCCGGTGCTCAGGTGCTCGAGGTCTTTTGCCTCGTGCGTGGCACCGAGCATGTTGGAATCGGTCGAGTAGGCTTTTTCGGCCGACATCTTGTAGCCAAAGCCGGCTTGCGTCATGAAGGCCGACATCTCGGCGCGGCCACCGAGTTCGTCGATGAACAACTGATCGAGCCAGGGTTTGTAAATCTTGAGTGACGGATTGGTCAGCAGGCCGTAGCGGTAGAAGCGCTCGATGTCATTACCCTTGAAGGTGCTGCCGTCGCCCCAGATGTTGACGTCGTCTTCCTTCATGGCCGAGACCAGCATGGTGCCGGTCACGGCGCGCCCCAGCGGCGTCGTGTTGAAGTAGGTGACGCCGGCGGTGGAGATGTGGAAGGCGCCGCTTTGCAGCGCGGCGATGCCTTCGGCAGCCAATTGTTTGCGGCAGTCAACCAGGCGCGCCAGTTCGGCGCCGTATTCCATGGCTTTGCGCGGGATGGCGTCGTAGTCGGTTTCGTCGGGCTGGCCCAGGTTGGCGGTGTAGGCGTAGGGCAGGGCGCCTTTCTGTTTCATCCAGTGCAGTGCAGCGCTGGTGTCGAGCCCACCGGAGAAAGCAATGCCGACTTTTTGTCCGACGGGGAGGTTTTGCAGAATGGTGGCCATGTTGTTTGCAGTGCAGTGTTGGGTAAGGGCTGATTTTAGGCGAGCCCCGCGTCGGCACTCAGGCGAAGGCGTCCTCGGCGACAATGGTGCACGCTATGAAGACCGAACCGCAAACCCTGGACCAGTGGCTGGCCCACTGCGAGCAACTGCACCCGAAAAACATCGACATGGGTCTGGAGCGCGTGCAGGCGGTGGCGCAGCGCATGGGCCTTGCCTTTGGCTGCCCCGTGATCACAGTGGCTGGCACCAACGGCAAGGGCTCGACCTGCGCCATGCTGGAGTCCATCCTGCGCCAGGCCGGTTACCGTACCGGGCTCTACAGCTCGCCGCATCTGGTGCACTTTGAGGAGCGGCTGCGTCTGAATGGCGAGCCGGTGCAGGCTGAGGCCCTGGTGGCGGCCTTCGCCCGTGTCGAGCAGGCACGCTGCCAGCACGAGCCCGCAGTGTCGCTGACCTATTTCGAGTTCTCGACGCTGGCCATGCTCGACCTGATGGCACGCTCTGGACTGGATGTGGCGATTCTGGAAGTCGGTCTGGGCGGCCGGCTCGACGCCGTCAATATCATCGACCCGGATTGCGCGATCATCACCAGTATTGACCTCGATCACATGGAGTTCCTGGGCACCGACCGCGAGGCCATTGGGCGTGAGAAGGCCGGCATCATGCGCACCGGGCGCACGGTCATCGTGGGCGACCCGATGCCGCCGCAAAGCGTGCTCGATCACGCCAAGGACATCGACGCCGACCTCTGGCGCTTTGGACACGACTTCAACGTCTCGGGTGACAAACAGCAATGGGGCTGGGCCGGCCGCGACCGGCGCTACAGCGGCTTGGCGTATCCGGCCCTGCGCGGCGCTAACCAATTGCTCAATGCGGCCGGTGTGCTGGCGGCGCTGACAGCGCTGCGCGAGCGGCTGCCGGTGGCGGCGCAGGCCGTGCGCAGCGGCCTGGCGCTGGTCGAGTTGCCGGGGCGTTTTCAGGTCATTGCCGGGCAGCCGACGCTGGTGCTCGATGTGGCGCACAACCCGCATGCGGTGGCGGCGCTGGTGGCCAATCTGGATGTCATGGGCTATTTCCCGTGCACGCACGCGGTGTTTGGCGCCATGGCCGACAAGGATCTGGCGCTGATGCTCGCACGTGTCAACCCGGTGGTTGACAAGTGGTATTTCACCGATTTGCCGACGCCGCGTGCGGCTTCGGCCAGTGCTTTGCTGCAATGTTGGCAGGCCCTGGGTCCGCGCAGGAATGTCAGCGCGACGACCCACGCCGACCCGCTGCAGGCCTTGCAGGCGGCCATCGCCGCAGCAGACCCCGCTGATAGAATCGTGGCCTTCGGGTCGTTCTTTACGGTGGGCGGCATTTTGAAAGACGGTGTGCCGCGACTGAGTGCGAAACACATGCCAAATCTTTGAACCCCTGAGTCTGTACAAAATGGCTTTTTTCAAATTCCGCAAAGGTGGCGACGAGCCGTCCAGCGCACCCGCCCAAGCGGAGAGCATCGAGGTCATGCGCACACGGGCCAAGCACCGCCTGCTGGGTGCGGCCGTGCTGGTGTTGATTGGTGTGATTGGGTTTCCGATGCTTTTTGACAAGCAGCCGCGCCCGATTTCAGTGGATATTCCGATCGAGATTCCAGACCGCAACAAGACCAAGCCCCTGACCATTCCTGAGCCAGTGGCTGCGCCTGCGGTCCAGGCTTCCGTTGTGGCCCCGGCGCCAGCGCCCGTCGTGGTGGCACCGGCTGTGGCGGCCAGCAAGGTCGAGCCAATCGCCCCGGTCGTCGCCGCCGCGTCCAAGGCCGTTGTCAAGGCTGAGCCGAAATCCGCTGAGAAAGCGCCAGAAAAGCCGGCGCCCGCGCCAGCGAAAGTTGACGATGGCAGCCAGGCCAAGGCATTGCTGGAGGGAAAGGAGCCGGCCAAGAAAGCGGATGCGGCTGCCGGGCGCTTCGTGGTTCAGGTCGGTGCCTTCGCCGACGCAAATCGGGCGCGTGAAGCGCGGCAAAAGCTGGAGCACGCCGGACTGAAGACTTATACCCAGGTGGCCGAGACCAAAGACGGACACAAGATCCGGGTTCGGGTCGGGCCCTTTGCGACCAAGGCAGAAGCGGACAAGGCGGCCGCGAAAATCAAGAAGCTTGGCTTGCCGGCAGCCATGCTGTCGCTCTAAGCGTACGGCCCCCAGACGGTGCCCATGGCTGCGCTTGACTGGATCCTGTTGGCCGTTTTGCTGCTGTCGCTGATGCTGGGCGCTTGGCGCGGTTTGGCCTTTGAGGTGATGTCGGTGCTGAGCTGGATTGCAGCCTTTGTTCTGGCGCAGTGGTTGGCGTCGGCCCTGGCGCTTCGGCTGCCGATGAGTGGGGCCAGCGATGGCGTGCGTTATGCCGTGGCCTTTGTGCTGATTTTCGTGCTCTCGGTGTTTATCGGGGGTTTGCTGGCCACACTGGTCAAGAAACTGTTTTCAGCGGTGGGTCTGCAGCCGGCTGATCGCGCCCTGGGTGCGCTGTTTGGTCTGCTGCGGGGCGCTTTGCTGCTGCTGGCGGCCACGCTGGTCATCGGCATGACACCGTTTCGGACCGACCGCTGGTGGCAGGAATCGGTTGGTGCGGGCATGGCGCGCTCAGTGCTGGCGAGTTTGAAGCCGGTTTTGCCGCAAGAATTTGGAAGGTACTTACCATAATGTGTGGAATCGTAGGCGTTGTCAGCAGCGCACCTGTTAACCAGCTCATTTACGACGCGCTTCTGCTGTTGCAGCACCGCGGCCAGGATGCCGCCGGTATCGTGACGCAGCAGGAATGCAAGTTCTTTATGCACAAGGCCAAGGGCATGGTGCGCGACGTTTTCCGCACGCGCAACATGCGCTCGCTGCCGGGCAACTGCGGTCTTGGTCAGGTGCGCTACCCGACCGCCGGGAATGCCTACAGCGAAGAAGAGGCGCAACCGTTTTACGTTAACGCGCCCTTTGGCATCGTGCTGGTGCACAACGGCAACCTGACCAATGCGCAGGCGCTCAAGGCCGAACTGTTCAGCACTGATCACCGCCACATCAACACCGACAGTGACTCCGAGGTGTTGCTCAACATACTGGCGCATGAGATCGAGAAAACCACACGCGGCCTGCCGCTGCAGCCGCACGATTTGTTTGAGGCGGTGCGCCGCGTGCACCGTCGCATCAAGGGCTCTTACGCTGTGATCGTGATGATCGCCGGGCATGGTTTGCTGGCATTTCGCGATCCGTTTGGCATCCGGCCGCTGTGCATCGGGCGCGGCGCGGGCACGGTGCTGGTGGCCAGCGAGTCGGTGGCGCTGGAAGGTACCTCCAACAAGTTCGAGCGCAATGTCGCCCCGGGCGAAGCGGTTTTCATTGACCTGGCGGGCAAGGTGCACGCCCAGCAGTGCGCCGAACATCCGGTGCTGCACCCCTGCATCTTTGAGTATGTCTACCTGGCCCGACCTGATTCGGTGATGGACGGCATTTCGGTTTACCAGGCGCGTCTGAATCTGGGTGAAACCCTTGCCAAGCGCGTGATCTCGACCGTGCCGCCCAACGAAATTGATGTCGTCATTCCGATCCCGGAGTCGAGCCGCCCCAGCGCTGCGCAACTGGCGCAATTGTTGGGTCTGCCGTATCGCGAAGGCTTCGTGAAGAACCGCTATGTGGGGCGCACCTTCATCATGCCGGGGCAATCGGTGCGCAAGAAGTCGGTGCGCCAGAAGCTCAATGTGATCGCCAGCGAGTTCAAGGGCCGCAACGTGTTGTTGGTGGACGATTCCATCGTGCGCGGCACCACCAGCCGCGAGATCGTGCAGATGGCACGCGACGCCGGCGCACGCAAGGTCTACATGGCCAGCGCCGCGCCGCCCGTGCGCTACCCCAATGTCTATGGCATTGACATGCCAACCTCGGATGAACTGGTGGCGCATAACCGCACGGTCGAGCAGATCCGCCAACTCATCGGTTGCGACGCCTTGATCTACCAGGATGTTGACGGCATGAAGAAAGCGATCGGTTCGCTCAACCCCGAGATCAACGGTTTTGACGCGTCCTGTTTCGACGGTATCTACGTCACCGGCGACATCACAGCGGCCGACATTGACCGGCTCAATGCGAACCGCGTGGTGGTCGACGAGACAGCCGAAGACAACTCGCGCCTGGCGCTTCCGAACCACGAAGAATGAACATGAGTCCGAAACAAGATTCCAACGCCCTGCACCCGGACACGCTGGCCGTTCGTGCCGCCGTGGCGCGCAGCCAGTACGGCGAAAACTCCGAGGCCCTGTACCTCACCAGCGGTTACGTGCAACCGTCCGCTGAAGCAGCAGCACGGCGCTTCAATGGCGACGAAGAGGGCTTTACCTACGGGCGCTATGGCAATCCCACGGTGGCCAGCTTTGAGCAGCGCCTGGCGGCAATGGAGGGCAGCGAGGCGGCGATTTCAACGTCTTCCGGCATGGCCGCCATCCTCATGATGTGCATGGCGCTGCTCAAGAGTGGTGACCACATCGTGTGTTCGCAGTCGATGTTCGGCTCCACCATCAAACTGATCGGGACCGACCTGGCGCGCTTCGGCGTTGAATCAACTTTTGTCGCGCAGACCGATCTGGCAGCCTGGAAAGCGGCACTGCGCTCTAACACGCGTTTGCTGTTTGCCGAGACGCCAACCAACCCGCTGACCGAAGTCTGCGACATCGCCGCGCTGGCCGAGATGGCGCAGCAGGCCGGCGCGCTGCTGGCAGTGGACAACTGCTTTGCCACACCGGTGCTGCAGCGCCCGCTGGCCTTGGGTGCTGACATCGTGATGCACTCGGGCACCAAGTACCTGGACGGCCAGGGCCGCGTGATGGCCGGCGCTCTGTGCGCGAGCCGGGAACTGGTCAACGAGAAGTTCATGCCGGTGCTCAAGACCGGGGGCATGACGTTGGCGCCTTTCAACGCCTGGGTCGTGCTCAAGGGCCTGGAGACGCTCGACATCCGCATGCGGGCGCAGGCCGAACGCGCGCTGGGCCTGGCGCGCTGGCTTGAAGCGCACCCCGATGTGCAGCGCGTCTATTACCCTGGTCTGGCCAGCCACCCGCAACATCAATTGGCGATGGCGCAGCAGTCTGGCATCGGGGGCGCCGTGCTGTCCTTCGAGGTTCGTGCCACCAGCCCCGAGCAGGCGCGCGCACGCGCCTTCCATGTGCTCGATGCCATGCAAATGATTTCGCTCTCCACCAACCTGGGCGATACCAAGACGCTGGCCGCGCATCCGGCCAGCACCTCGCACGGCCGCTTGACCGAAGCGCAGCGCCAGTCCGCCGGCATTGGCCAGGGCCTGATCCGCGTCGCGGTCGGTCTCGAACACCTTGACGATATTCAAAATGATTTGTCCCGCGGCCTGAGTAGCCTGGACACCCTGAAATGACCCAAAAAACCCGTACCCGTTTCGCACCATCTCCCACTGGTTTCATCCACCTCGGCAACATCCGCTCGGCGCTCTACCCCTGGGCTTTTGCGCGCTCCACCGGTGGCGACTTCATTCTGCGCATCGAAGACACGGATCTGGACCGATCGACGCAGGCGGCGGTGGACGTCATC
>SESG01035345.1_pt1 | contig 16914 bp, 19 predicted proteins | sample 3171421 | NCBI WGS metagenome assembly SESG01 (sample SAMN10866946, study PRJNA518727) | freshwater metagenome | biome: subpolar coniferous forest; feature: holomictic lake; material: water; isolation source: holomictic Lake 227, 6 m and 8 m depth | place: Canada: near Kenora, Ontario | collected... | reverse complement strand
TAATAGGCACAATGTAGTAAACGTCCTCGTGAGGATCTGGTACTCCAACTACACCAGCAAACTCTTTAACCTCTACCGGAATGCCATTAATTGTAAGAGAGGTGCCATCGGTAAAGGAGAGATCAGCATAAGAAGATAATGGTGGGAATACTGTGATACTACCATCCGCCTCCTTCAATTTTAACTCGAACTTACACAAACTTATAATTTGACTCATAGGGACTCCTGACACTCTAGTATTTGAAAAACAGTATTTTTGCCCCAAGATCTGAAAAAATCTTGGGGCAATGGTACAACGACCCGGATTTGAACCAGGAATGAGGTCACTGACCTTCCAGATTTACAGTCTGGTGCTTTCAACCATTCAGCCATCGTTGTGTGGCGGTCCCAGGGGTAGTTGAAACCCCGAATCTGCATAGACAGTGCAGCATTTTACCGTTAAACTATGGGACCATTGGTCCTACCGAGAGGAATCGAACCTCTATACGGAAATTTCTCCCTGGCTTCGCAGACCAGTGCCTGTCCTTTAGGCTACGGTAGGTTGGTAGTAGCGGTAGGAATCGAACCTACTTTAGACTTTCGTCAGCCAGCTTATCAGGCTGGTACTCTCCCGGTGAGTGACGCTACTGTGTTATCGTTATTTGATTGTCAAACAGATCGGGTCGCTCCCGCAAAAGCAAACCCCCGTGGCCTTTTGGGACTCACGGGGGTTCCGATCAGGAAAATGCGTGAGTTTATGTGCGGATAGAATAATCCTGTCCCCAAATGCTGGGACGGCTATTATGCTGGCTCATAAACGTAAACATCGGAATTGCTCCTAGTGTCATGGTCTGTATTTCAAACCCACACTTATATATGATACTTGAAAGTCAGGAAATTTGTGTAGAACTATTTCTCTTTCTGACAGGTCTGGCGGTCCATTCAAACTTCTCAGTGCCAGCCTGTCCGGCCAGCCTCTCCAACTCTTTCATTATACTACTCTCCGCCGTCTCACCCAACTTAGTTTTTGCGGTAGCGATACTGATGGTTTCGGTCCAACCATCATACGCTTGCTTAGTTTGAGACTTGGTCATTACATTCTGGTCCTCGGCAAATTTGACAAGGGTTTCGGTTCTCATGGGTTTTAACTCCTTGGTTCTAGCCCACTTGAAGAAGTTCTGTTCCTGTCTGTACACAGCTTCACCCATCTCAGCTTTGAATGTGCATAGGAGTTCCCAGCCCTTTTTCCCTACCCAATCCTCCAGTCTTCGAGTGTGGCTCCCAGTTATTCCAACTTTAAATAAACCGTCATCACCCAGCTTGGCGTTTGTTATGAAGTACAGTAGACCGGGCTTATCAAACTGAAAGCCGTACTTACTGCAAGCCGCACAGCCATTATTCTGTCCGTTGCTTCTCTTTTTAGTGGACCACGCTCTATCAGGGGTGATGGTTTTTGACACGGCCCCACATTGTTTACACGTACTCTTCCAGGGCATTTTAGCTCCAGGATAGGGAGTGCCAGGATCTGGAGTCCAGTCCGCTTCTTCCATTCTCTTTCTAGCATCTGCATCGCTTAGAGTTTGGCGTTCCCTGTTATCCTTATACTGACACGCTAGACAACCACTACCCTTAGTCTGTTCTGCAACATTGAGTGTGATGGTTTTTGATACAGCCCCGCACCTTTTACACGTACTCTCCCAAGGTGCCTGATTGCCTGGGTATGGGATATCTGAACTAGGGGTCCAACCCGCATCCTCCATCTTCTTTCTAGCCATATCGTCGCTGAAGGTCTGCCTTTGCGATTGAGTTTCTGACTTACATTTCCAGCAACCGTTGTACTTTCCATTGGTTTTTTTAAATTTGTACGCTGCTCTGGCTGGTGCAATGGTTTTTGATACAGCCCCGCACCTTTTACACGTACTCTCCCAAGGCTGGTCTGAACCTGGATACGGGATGTTGGGGTTAGGGGTCCAGTCCAACTCTTCCATTTTTTCTCTGGCCTCAGCATCTGCTGGTCTTACGGCCATTCCAGTTTTCCCCGAACCCTTATGTATATGCATCTGTTGTAGATGGGCCTTAGCCTCGGCCTTGGTCTTATGGCTCGATAGGATTTTTCCGGTCTCATGGGATTTAATCACCCACGGTGCCGCCTCACCCTTGGAGTTCTTGTGTCCAGGAACATGAGCTACATAGCTGACCTTCAGGAATGCTGATGTTTTGATCAGCGGAACGACATTCGCTTCCCAAAACTCCCGCTTACCGATTCGATTGAAGTCTATGTCCGGTAGGGCTAGCCAATCACGGCTCCGTTGTTTCGAAGCCTCGACATCGAAGCCATCGTAATCGTCCAGCACCCAGCACCACTTGTGATGCCAGATCTGATAGGTCTTACCAGGGCGTAATTTACCTTCGGGACTGACCGCAACGTATTGGCCACCCTCTGGCTCATCGGCGGTATCGAAATCTGGGGAGTTGTAGAACGCATACGTGCCGTCCGTATCAGACCGCACAACGTTCCATTCGAAGTCCTCGGGTAGATGCTGAATAGCCACTTCAAGTCCCTCTTGATCGGGTAGGCGATCCATGTAGTCTCTGTGGAGGTACACGCTACCGTCACGGGTCCGTTTGCCTACGCCTACCTTGGAGTCCCGTTTGATCACCGTGCCCTTCTGAGTGCGTATAGGGGCTGCTCCAGCCCCAGTCTTGGACGAATAGCGCAATTCACCCTCACTAAATAGAGCGGGAGTGTGGTCACCCTTCGGTACATACATCGGCTTGGGGTTGAACAGGGCTGGTTCAGGTTGAGGCTCAACTGGTTGAGGCTCAACTGGTTGAGGCTCAACTGGTTGAGGCTGGCGAACCAGCGGCTTCTTGCTGAGATCTAGGTCCGTAGCGTTCAGATCCCTGTGGGTTAGGGCTATAGCTTTACCCCGATCAAATGTACGTCTGTACTTTGTATAAGCGTTACCGGCGAACTCGTTGGTATCTTCGGACAAAAAACTCGACAGTCCTAACGGAACCCCTAGATCCAACGAAGTGGTCTTATAGGTTTGCTTGCTACCATATCCTTCCTGCGGCTGTTCAGGTTGCCTGGACTGCTTAAGTTCAATAGCTTTGGCCATAGGGCTTTTGACTACTATATTCAATTCTCTGATCAGAGCGGACTCTTGGATCACACCCTGAGCCTTTTGGGCAATAGGAGGGAGGATCAATTCAGCCAACTCCCCGTGGGGACACTCGGCCTTAAATTTTTCCGTAATTTGCCTATATCCGTTCGGAAGTTTGAGCTTATTACGAACGAAGGTCAGGTTGAGTCTGACGTACTGGATGATATCGTCTACGATCTGGGTTGAGTCCATACTAAGGATACGGATATTCGTTCCACTGATTGACCTCAATCAGTGTCGTACTCGGTGTGCTTATGCGGCTTCAGTGGATACATCGCATACTCCGACATAAACACGCAAAGCCCCGAATTTCTCTTTGATCTGAGTGATCTGGAGATTTGAGGAGACTTCGACTAGGGAGCCGCAAAGGTCGGTGACGATGTCCTTCCAGCCTTCACCACACCAGATATCAGGGTTCTCCCCAAACAATGTGGGGAACTGTGTCACAAGTTCCTCTACCCATGTTCTGTCTACCACTTCATCTCCTACAGTGAATCAATGCCACAAGTATGGAGCCAAACCGTATCTTCTTCTGTTGGAAGCCAAGGTGGGAGGACCCATTGAGTCGCATCCCCAAAGAACCACGTTGCAGCCGGGGGTATGGTCAGATTAAATTTGTCCATTATTTCTCCAGGTATCGTATCGCACTATATCATCAGTCTGTTTCAGACCCACACTATTAATACCAAATTTCTACTACTTTTTCAAGACTAATTCTGACCGGACCAGCATCAATAGTCTACCAAGCCAATTGTCCCCAACACCATCATTCGTACCCCAAAAGGTGTCGTGCCAATAGTTGCCTTCTTGTAGATAGTGAGACCCGGTTTCGACCAGCCACTTCGCCAGAGTTGGATAGGTAAACTTCTGATCCAAAACCGCCTTCATCACTCCTAATTTGACCGCATCCCACTCTGGCCGCATCCGAATGTTCCGCCCCACCACCTTGGCTTGAGCGGCTTTAAGAGTAGTGAATTGCACCCGATCTTCTGGATTGGCCGTTTTCTGAGCCTGATATGCCGCCTCAGCCGAACCGTACTCCAGGCCATTGAATACTACTGGACTTTCATAGAAATTAGATAGAAAATGATACTCACCGTCAAACCAGTTAATCATGCATACCGCCCTCATATTCATTACGGGTAGTCGCAATAGCTCTGTCCTTCCAATAATTATAGGACTGTCTGAGAGCCTGTTCGAATTCTTCCGGGGACATTAGAGTGTCAGTACCTCCGTCTGCCTTGAAGTGATTTGCCATCAGTGTGGCGTGATGTATGGGCTCATACTCATCCCGTTGTGCCAATAGAGCAACAATCTCCCAATTTGCATCACTAGAACGATCATTATCTTCTGCCAGTACATCAGATCTGTAGACTACGGCCACTATGTAATTTGCAGGAGGAAGGGAGTCAACTAGGGCTCTAATCTTGATTCTCGGCTTCTCACCCTCAACTCTAGAATCGCAGAAAGTTACGAACTCAGTGTCCTTGTCAACTTTAACAACTCGGGAACGGATAGGGTAATCAGCGTCTCCAAGGTTTGCGTGAGTAATGGGGACTAGCACAACTCCATCACGATAGCCTGACTGGTACTCGCCACCTTCTAGCTTGTACTGAACGGCGGTGAGTAGTTTTTCATCATAGATAGGGCTATAGCCATAGACACTCATCTTGGTATTATTGAAAAATCTAGACAAAGCTACCACAGGCATCGTCATTCTCTCCTTACTTTGCTAGCGATAGTCGGTATAATCTGATGTGCGGTATACTGAGCGAGAATAGCATACCCCTTACGGGTCTGATGCACCCCGTCTGCTCCTAGCTCACACGGTACATCTCTATCGATCCAAACGATATCTAACTCTTTGGACACTTGGGCTTGCATTTCTTTGATTTCATTTAAATGAGTCAAGTATCTAGGATCGGCCTCTGGTGGGCCTAGAGTGATGATAAGAGACCTGGGGAATCGGCGAATCAGTTCCATCAACGCACCCTTATACACAGCCACTCTGGGCCGTGAGCCGCCATCATTCGTGCCGAAGGCTACCAGTATGACATCGGGATTCTGATTTCTCATACGGGTCAAGTAAGGGCCGTTGTGGAGTAAGGACTCGTACAACAGATCCATACGGGCACCAACGATTCCGATACGTTCGTACCGGACCTCTCGCCCCAACTTCTCTGACAGGATGTGACCCATCCCAGCCTCAACAGTCGTATGGGAGTCACCGAGGGCCACCACGATTAGCGGCTCCTTAGTGACTCCAAAAGATAGTACAAGCATAGCGACCAACAAGGCCCTAATCATTTACCGAACTCCCGTTCCAAGACCGTGAAGGCAGCGGAGATCTTTTTGAACATCTCTTCAGCATCCTCACGCTTCATCTGATTAATACCGCATCTGTCGGGGTGAAACTGCATCGCTTTCGTGCGATACGCCTTTTTAATTTCATCCCATGTAGCCTTGAGGCCAACGCCTAGGAGACCACGGGGCGTATCATTCTGACCGTATAGAACCTCTTCGGCCTCTTCGAAACCCATGCGGCTGAAGAATGAATCTGACCACTGCTCGGCAGATCCATAGCCTTCGACCTTGGGATCGTAGGTCTTGTACTTGGCAAAAATGTCGCCAAAGCTACGCTTAGCCTTCATTTCGTCCCCTTCATGCTGACCTCGTAGGGGCGCATCTGAGCCGGGAGGCCAATGGTCGAGAGATGCTTGCACTTGCGGAAACGAATCCAGCCGGGGCAAGAGCAAGCCCAGTAGCGACTGGTTTTGTGCTGGGCCACCGTATAGATGCGGCCAGAGCTTTCGGACTTTATCTCGAAGCGGTTGGTCCATTGAGTGTTATCCGGAAGGGCCACCGAGCCTGAAGGAAGGGTAAAGGTTACGACTGCACCAGCCATGTTGTTCTCCTCTGATCTATTATAGCAGACTAGGACCTGAACCACATAGGTTTTTGTGTCTTCCAAGTAGCAAAGTACGCTTTTTCTCCGTGGTAGTAAGCCCGGTACGAGGCAACTGGATCGTCACAGCGATACTGATCGGGCATTGCAAGAGCAAAGGGAGTGAGGCCAAGTTCAGCCACTACAGGATTTACAATCTGGGGCAGTACAACAGAATCGCACTTATGGATCTTGCCATAACGCCGGGTGTACTCGATACATAAATGTCGAAGCATTCGGACCAACCAATCAAAGTTTTGACGGGAACGTCCGGCCCATAGAACACACGGGTGGTTTGCATGGGTAGGCCGATAGGGGCCGGGGATACCATGTTTGTGCATAACGGTGCTGAGAATCTGGCAGGATTCCAGGATCATTTTAATACAATGTTTGTCGGAATGGTATTGAGCGGCCAGCTTGGGGTCGAGGTCCAGCACAAATATGTTCATATCATATGATACCACAGATTTAGTAGAAATTTATTGCTTTCTCGACTTTCGTCCTCTTTAATGTATAGGGTGCCATCTATGTTTCGATTCTCGTCATTTTTGTTCAATGCTGCTCTGTCTCCTAAGAAACTGGAGGCCCTGGCCAAAAAATATGGTATGGCCGAAGAAAAAATTCAGGGATTTGTCGAATGGGATCCAACACCCAATCAGGCGTACCTTGATTGGATTTGTCGAGAATTCAAGGGATCTGGTGTCGATGAGAGCATCACTGAAGTCCTTAAGAAATTCAATAATTTAAAGAACAGTCCGACCTTCGAGGGTTCGAAGAACATATTCGATTACACGGTAGAGTCGCTGACTGCGCTGTTCACTAAGAAACTGAGGCACCAACTCAAGGATCTGTCTCAGGGTGAGATTGAGAACAAACTGAAGACCGAGGGTCTACCGGGGGCCAAACTAGTCCTGAATAACGGGAAGTGGAAGATGTGGAAGGTGACGAATTACCGCTATGCCATGATCCTGGGTACAGGTACACGATGGTGTACGGCCAATGAGGGTCACGCCAAAAGTTATTGTGCGGACGGTCCCCTCTACCCCATATATAAGAACGATGTGCCTTTTGCTCAGGGGTATGTTGGATCAAGTAGTATCGTGTTATACAACACCATGGATAACAACTTTCCGGCTATGGATGCTAATCTGAAGGACTTGCTAGTGGCCGCAGAGGGTATCCCTGAGATGGCCATTATGATGCGGGGAGTGCTTAAGACGCTGAAGTCCGTAACCAAAAAAGACATGGAGTTCCTACAAAATATCATCCTTGAAACCGACGATTTCGGTCTTTTAAAGACGTATCTGGGTAAACTGTACTGGAGTGACGGTTGGGAACTTCTGCTGGACGCTGGCACCAAAGCTGACATAACTGCAGTGCTGGAGAAACTGACACCCACTAACGGATTCTTCAAATCTCCTCATGTTGAGGAAGTGGTGGATTCAGCAGATGCTAGTGGACTATGTTTATTACTGCCCTACTTTATAGAGAAGGATAAGCTGGGTCTTTTCTTCTCAAAAATCACCGAACCGGTCGCTATTTCACTACTAAATGAAAAAATGAGGAGTAAGTTAGTGGATTGGATAGCTAAAACTATTGAGACTTCAACCAAAGGTCAGGCTATCTTCAAGAATATTATCGAGAAGATCAGTACCAATGGACTCGTACGTGCTGGGCTGGTTGAATTTTATAACCGGGGGGTAATACCGTGGTGGAAAAAATTCGGAGAGGGTGAGCGATTGTCCTCTAACTTTGATTGGAACATGATGGAACTATGTCCAGAATACTCAGAGAACACATGAACTCTCAGATAGACATCCGCTATGCTGGTCGTGAATTTAAGTATCAAGTCCTCGGTGGTCATTTGAATAATCGTAATGGATCAAATAGGGCTATTTTGAATGTAGTTCTTGGCTCTCCTCGTGGCCAATGCACCGAGGCTGTTGTTAGAAACTTCCTCCGAGAAGTCTATGGTTACGAACCCGGTGGTGGGGATTGGCTGACCTGGAGAGACAGTGACAGCGATGCCGCCAATAGAGTCCTGGAAGCCCTAGCAGCTAGGGGATGTGTCATAACGACGGCTACTAGATGATTCGCTTCGTCGCTCGTCTCCTACTAGCAGTCCTATCCCCCAAGAAACGAGAGGCTTTGGCCGCAAAGTACAAACTCGCCGAAGAGAAGGTCCAGGAGCTATCCGAATGGGATCCGACCCAGAACAACGCTTACCTCGATTGGGTATGCCGTTGGTTCTCGATGGGTCAGGTGAACGAAGACATCGCCGAAACGCTCAAGAAATTCCACCGGTTCAAAGATAACCCGGAATTCACCCAATCGAAAAATGTGTTTGACTACACTCCCGAATCGCTTAACGCATTGTTCGCTAAGAAACTCAGACACCAATTGAGCGATATGACTCTCGGTACTCTAGAAAAGACAATCAAGGACAAGGGCTTACCTGGAGCCAGACTGATTCTGAATGATGGAACATGGAAGATCTGGAAAGTACAGAACCCCGAATACGCCATCATCTTGAGTTCTGGCACATCATGGTGTACGACTCAGCCGGGTAATGCAAAGAGTTACTGCTCCAGGGGCGCACTCTTCCCAATTTACAAGAACGACAGACCCTTCGCCCAAGGATTCCTAGATACCTATGGGAGCCTGGAGTTCAGGACTGCTCAGAACCACAATTTTGAACTAACGACTCCCGATTTTATCGAATTGATGAAAGCGGCGAAGCACATTCCCCAAATTGATTTGTTTGTGAATTCTGTTTTGGGCCAAGCACAGGTTATCCCAGACGAGATGGCTGAAATAGTCAGAGAGATCATTATTGAGAAGGACGATTATATTCTCTTGAAATCTTATCTGAAGAAGATCTATTGGGATGACGGCTGGGAGTTGATGTTTGATATCAATTCAAAATCTGACATAACCAAGCTGATCAACGAACTCAGTCCCGACAACCCGTTCTTCCAATCTCCTCATGCTGAAGAGGCCCTCGGTTACCTGACTTTCGTTGGCCCTGGTTTTTTAAGTGCCTTTGTTAAAAGCGGTAGGCTGTCCGAATTCTTCGAGAAAGTTGTGGGTAAGGTCGAACTCAAGAATTCTCCTTCGGCCGGAGCGGTTAGGGGATGGTTGAAGAAGCTTGTCGCAAGCGGAGACCGGGAGATGATGGACAAGCTCCTGGCAAAAATAGAATTTGAACCAGAGGATTGCCAAACCGTCCTACAAGATTACTGGGTGAAGTACGGAGAGGGCAAGCCGCTTAAGAAAATCCATGGGGATATGATGAGGTACTGTGAGCCCTATGCTGATTACTTCAACAATCGCCCACTAATGCCACTCGACCCTGCTCTCAGGATTGCTAGGGGCGACATAGTAGTTATGCAGTATCAGGGCGCAACTCTTGTATACCAACATCAAGGCTCTTTCTTGAATCGCCGTAACGATAACGCCAAAATCTTTGAATTGCTGGGAGTTGACCCACATGAGTTTTGTACCGAAGCATACGGTTACAGTCCCCAAGGCGGGGACTGGCCGGAATGGCGTGGAAGAAACCCCGAATCCCTCCAAAGAGTGCTACAAAAGCTACAAGAAGCAGGGGTATCGATTATAGTCAACCCACCAGAAGGCCAGTATGAAGATGATGAAGGCCCAGTGGCTCAAGGCCATGATGACGATGACGCTGATGATGATGAAGAGTAGACTAAAAGAAAGGGCCGGTTACGGGTGCTTGATAGCGATGCGTCTAGCCAGATCTAGAAATTGCTGTTGAGTCAGCGTAGCTTTGGCGTGGTTACAATCGTAACAACATGGCACTACATTTGACATGATGTAACCAATAGCGTTGTCAACACGGTCGTGACACAAATTCCTCCTGTGTGGTGTTGTTACTGCTCACAGGAGGAGTAGGTAGTTCAATTTTACAGGACTACACTTCGATGAACACCAATTCTCGTCTTGATCTGGTGGCCGAGACATAAAGCAAGTTCACTTCCTGCTGGATCTGCCAATCCTTCTTGGCGTACTTGGACGGCTGGTACTTGTTCATGCCGAGGATGAACACACGGTCCCACTCACGACCCTTGGACTTGTGGATGGTGCTGAGAGTCAAGACCTTGGGAGTCTCGCCGTCCTTGGTGTCACCGAACAGGTTGGTCACGAAGGTCTCGAAATCGCTGACGTTCAGCTTGCCCTCGGCCATCAGGCTGTCGATGATGCAGACGATGGTCTCGGCCTTGTCCTCAACGGCCTGGATCATGTCCTCACGGCCCTTGGCGGTGTACTTGGCGATCTCACGGTCAGCCCAGGTGTTGATGCGGTTCTTGAAGGCATCGAGCTTCACAACCTTCCAACGCTTCGCCATCTGGATGAGGCCCTGACCGATCTCACGGCCCTCAACACGGCAAGCCACGCCACGGCGGATCAGGCTCCAGGCCATCTCGATGAGGGGCTTGGTGTTGCGGCAGAGGACAACATCGTCCTTGGAGAGAGTCTCGTTGGAGAAGTCCGCTTCCTTGGAGCCATCCTCACGAGCCTCAGTGATGAGGGAGAGGGTGCGGACACAGCCGCCCTCGTTCTTCTCGTGAGCCTCGTAGCCGGGAACCCACTGCTGAGCAACCGTGACCACGGTCTTGGGGCAACGATAGGTCATGCTGAGGGGCAGTTCGATGGAGCCAAGCTGGTCACGGACCTGATCCATGCTGTCGCTGTCCGCACCGGTGAAGCCGTAGATGGCTTGATTGGGGTCGCCGACACACACGACACGGCCATTGGGACCGGCCATGCGGATGGCGAGGATGCGGCGTGAGGGGTTGAGATCCTGAGCCTCGTCCACGAGGACGAAGTCCTTGGGCCAGAGCTTCGCACGGTAGAGAAGCGGCAGGTACACCATATCATCAAAATCAACGCTACCCTCAAGTCCCTGCTCGTTACTTCGCTTGAGAACCACCTTACAGAGATTGATGAGTTTCTGCATCTTTGGGGAGATGATGGGGTTGACGGGCATTTCTGAAGCGTTCTGCATGTATCCTCCACTTTCATTATACACAGATTTTCTACAAAATGTATAGAAGAAAAGGGACTATGGACTGACCTAGTAGACCATATTGGAGTCGAGATGAAGTTTGCCATCAAAGAAGTGAGTTCAGCCGTGGAACTGAGAAGCTTACAGGGGGTGTATCTCCTGACTAACACACATAACGGAAAGAGATACGTAGGCCAGTCATTTGGTAAAGGAGGACTACGGGAGCGGTTTAGAACACACCTATACAAGCTGAATAAAGGTAAGCACCCCAATGTTCACCTCCAGGCCGCTTGGCCGCTGTATGCAGTTAGCTTTGTTTGTGAAATCCTACGGATCTGCCCCATCGAAGAGGGTGACTACTGGGAGGAGTTTTACATAGAAAAATTCAAGTCGGACGTTCCGATGTTTGGATACAACATTCGTAGAGGGCCTAACTGCTCTAAAAACATATCCGAAGCGACTAAGGCCAAAATATCCCAAGCACTAACCGGCAAGAAGCAATCTGACGAGACGAGAGCGAAGCGAAGCGAATCCATGCAGGGAAAGAACTCCGGTAAATGCCACTCAGAGGAGACAAAGCGGAAAATGAAAGCCGTCAGGGGTCACGGTTCTCATATGACTACTGAGGGTCGGGCTAGGGTCGCTAAGGCCACAACAGCACGGTGGAAGGATCCTGAGAAACGGGAGCGGACAACCTCCAAGATAAGTGAGGCGAATAAGGGCAGGGTGCCATTTTGCAAAGGCAAGCTCTACTATACCGATGGGACCACCAACATAATGCTGCCATCTGAGGAACACCCGCCGGAAGGTTACCGGCGTGGGAGAACCCAGATGGCGATGAGACGTATCACCGATGGGGTGTGTGTGAAGGAGATACCGTTGGCCGATCCGATCCCGTTTGGGTGGCACCAGCACGGCAAGAAGGGTCAGCAGAAGTAGTCGTCATCCAGGTCTTCCATGAGGCCGAAATGTTCGATCAAGTCCAACCAAGCCGCATCGTCCTCCATGTCAGTGATGACGCCGAAGGCCCTCTGCTTGGCGAGGCTGACGGCCTTCTGCACGAAACCCTTCTGGTTCTGGCAGATCAGGGCCTTCTCGTTCGCTTCCTGGGCCTTCTGCTCGGTCGTGGCCTTCGTAGCGGACTGGATGCACTCGTCACGCAGACCATCCACGATGAGATCCAGCTTCTTGCCCTCAACGGTCAGACGCTGGATGCCCTTAACGGACTTCAGGTAGGAACCGAGAGCCGAGTAGCCAGCGGAGTGCAGGGTACTGGCCTGGACGGACTTGCCGTAGTTCTTGGGGGCCAGCTTAGCGGCCAGTTCCATGGCGATAGCCTTGTTGTAGGCACCGAGGAAGATCTCGGCCTCCGGCTTGGCGGTCTTGACCGCTTCGACCAGAGCCATCAGGGTAAAGGTCTTGCCAGTACCGGCGTATGCGATGACGTTGGCGTGACCCTGACCGTTGACCGCCCAGTCGATAACGGCCTGCTGTTGGATGCTGAGTGCCATGTTGTTTCTCCTCTAGTATTATTATACCCCAGTCCCCCTGGTTTTGTACAGGGTTTTGTGCGGGTTTTTTAGTTATTGATTAGACTGAGGTTAGTAGCTGACAGACGGTGTGGAGAGAGACAGGCATGAACCCCCATTCTTCCGCATCCACACCAACGTGAAGCATACGGGGGGCAGTGTGATGCATACGGGAATGGGTATGACCGTGCAGAAGGTACTCACCGTCCTCCAGAGTGGGTCTCAGGTGGGTGTACCGCTGGTCATACTCACTCTCCCGACCATCCACCGTACTGGCCGGGGGGAAGTGGCAGAGATTGATGTTGCTGTGCCGGGAGTCGTGGGTCAGCATACTGAGCTTCGTACATCCGTAGACGATCTGCTCTATGCCGTTGGCCAAGTACAGTTCTTCCAGTTCCTTCAGCTTCTCCGGCTTCTGCTCAGATGGCAGGAAGTCGTGGTTGCCACAGACCAGCACCTTATGGCCGTTCAGCCGGGGCAGGAACTTCGGCACGTTCTCCGACTTCTTCCCCATGATGAGGTCACCGAGGTACACGATGGTATCCTCAGACCCCACGAGGAAGTTATGCCTGTCGATCAGGGCTTCGTTCATCTCGTCCACAGTGGACCAGGGGCGGTGAGGCATGATCTCCAGAGCCCTGACATGGCCAAGGTGGAGGTCGGAGGTGAAGAACATACGCATTAACGGCCTCCCCAATAGGAGGCTTCCTCTTCCCGTTCGAGGTCGCACTCGGCCTGTTCATCCCAACCACGAGAACCGTAACGACCTTGAACCGGCACCCAATGGTCTTCATTGAGTTTACCCCCATCCATCAAGTGAACGGTAATGCGAGTGGCCAAGTACTCGGCCTTGGCTTCATCATCCTCGTGGTTCTGAAACCACTGGTTAAAGCCGTCATCAGGGCTCTGCTCCATCTTGCCGGAGCAGAAGTTGTGGTCATGGCGAAAACGAAAGCCATCACTGGTTTCAGCGATAACAAAGTACCGTGCGCCTTCGATTACAGTGTTGTCCTCGCTGGAGCGACCCGCTACAAACCACTCACCACCAGCCTCTACAGTAGACACATCTGTCAGTTTATTCTTCATACTGCCCCCCTCATTCCTATTATACCCAGGTTGAAACAAAAGTGTACAGAAAAAAGGCCCCAGAGTTTTCGCTCTGGGGCCGAAGGACTTGTGAGCCGAGTGTCCTTCTATCAGGTGGCCTGTATTTCAGGACCACAGTGACCGAGTAGAGGGAGGGGTTACCCGGTCACTATCTTATTACTGTCTTTTTCATCAGAGCAAGATCGAATGGGGCGGATATTTCTATTGCAACTAGGGCAGACGAATAGCAGGGCATCCAGTCTGATGAGGGTTATCATTACGGCCTCAACGTTGCAATTTGGACATTTAACGCTCATCCGACACCTCTAATCCCACAATTGTCTGAGATTTCACAAGGGCTTCGAGAGCGGTGAAGAGTTCTTGAATGGACTCTTCGGACTCCTGACGTATCAGGATGTTGAAAGCCCCCACTGCATCTGAACGATCCTCACCCCGGAAGATGAGGTTGTTCTTTAGACGTTCAGCTATCTCAGCAGTAATGATCATTTGAATAGTCCCTTCAGAGCCCTAGCGGCTTCACCGAGTAGGGTTGTCACTACTCCCAACATTAATACTGCGATTATGAATGAGGCGGCACACCCACAGGCGAATATTTCGGTGATTAGTTGAATCATACAATTCCCTTTGGGGCCGTTTGCCCCGCCTTCCAGTGATACCGGCATAAAGAAATGTAGTGATGACCAATATCCACTTGCTCACCGGAGTACAGGACGTTTCCGTTCTGATCGATTCGACTGTTGATTATGGCCTTGCGTCCACACCAGCAGATCGTTTTGATCTCTTCGATGGAGTTGGCGATAGCCATCAACTGGCCGGAGCCGGGGAACAGATCCCCAAACGCATCCGCTCTGATTCCATAACATATGACTGGGATGCCAAGCTGATCTACGATATCGGATAAGGCCCAAACTTGAACTCTCGTAAGGAATTGAGCCTCGTCTATGAGGATACAGTCAGGTCTACTAAGTTCCCCACTCTCCTCTAAAAGCTCAGAGATAGATAGGATATCGGTGTCGGGACCAATCAACTGGTCAACCTTACGCTGGATGCCGATTCTAGGACGAATCACATCAACCCCATCTCTATTATCCAGAGAGGATTTCCACACCAGTACTCGCTGGTGCCGCTCTTCGTAATTGTGAGCCACCTGAATCAACTGAGTGGACTTTCCACAGTTCATCGCACCGTATCGGAAATAAAGTTTAGCCATCGCCTACTCCATTGAACTGGTACTGTCGGGACTCGTAAAACGGGATGAGTAATCTTGAATCAGGCTTGCCTGAAGAAGCGTGTGTTCTTTAATCTGATCCGCCTTACTCTTTTCATGCTGCTTTTGGAGAAGGCTAATACCCTCGTCAACCCAATTGATTAGAAGGGGATGATCCCGGACTAGAAAGCCTCTATGAGAATCCCACAAAGTAACAAGCTCTCCAGTCTGAGTTCTTGTTACGGTTACGCTCACATAACTGAGTCCTAGACCCTTGAATGAACGTACGAATTGAAATGTGATTTTATTCGGCATAGTCCAATAGGTTGTGCCTTCAGGGCAAATGGACTCGCAAAGTTTCATAAGTGTTTTACGTCTACTCATAGAAAATCGTCCTCTACATCAAAAGTACTCATCTTAGACTTGGTGGCGATGTTATTATCTGTAAAAATCTTTGTCAACCAGTCCCGGCCCTCAGTCGGAATGCCCAACTCAGCGGCCTTGGAGGTCTTAGAACGACCAGCACCCATACCGACCAGCAAGAGGTTCAGCTTCTTGCTCACGCCGGTCTTCATGGAGGCACCCAGGGTGGTGAGGCACTGACTCAGATAGTCTCGCTCACCCAGATGGTCGAACTCCCCGGTGATGCAGATGACATAGCCGGATAGGGGTTGGGCTCCACCAGACGTTTCGGCCTGAATCAAAGGTGTGGGTCGAACACCCGCATCGTACAGAGCCTTGACTTCGGCATCGAAGTGTTCACCATGCTTGGCGAAGTACTCCACCACTTCAGTCTTACGAATCTCTCCGATACCCTCGATCTTGTGTTCGCTCAGAAGAGTGGTCAACAGGGTGCGAATCTGGGGTAAGTCCTCCGACTGCAGCCGCAGTTGCATGGCCAGAACCTTACCGAGGGTACGGCCAATGTTGGGAAGATCCAGAGCGGCCAGCCACTTATCCCAGTCACGAGTCTTGGCCGCATGGACAGACTTAGTCATTTTCAACACGCTGGCCGACTGAGTGTAGTTCATATTGGTCACATCGTTTGCAAATGCAAATAGATCAGAAAGGGATAGTACGTACTGCTTGCTGACCAACTTCTCGATGAGTTCGGGGCCGAGTTCATCAATCTCTAGCACCGTACGATTCGCAATGTATTCGAGTCGAGCCTTCAGTTGCTCCGTACACTCATCACTCTCACACCAGTGAGTCGTAACACCAGACTTCGGATTCGTGGACTTGGTTAGTGTGGCCCCACAGACGCACTGGAGGGGCTCAGGGATAGCGATAGGGGTGACGGCTTTCTTGGATACGCCAGTACACACCGGGATGACCTCCCCGCCCCTGTGGAGCAGAACCTCATCACCCAACTCAATCGCCAGATCCTGGATGAAAGACCAGTTGTTCAGGTTGACCCGCTGGACAATCGCCCCACCCACATTGATGGGGTCGAGAACGCCAACCGGAGTCATGCTACCGGTCTTGCCAGTCTGCCAGATCACATCCCGAAGGACCGTACCCTTCTTCTCCGATGGGTACTTCCACGAACAACCCCAGTTCACTACCTTAGAGCCGACTCCCGCTTCCTTACGAGCCGCAGGGTCCATCAGTTTGATGACTACGCCATCAGTCTGCATCCCCAAGCCCTTGTGCCATACGGCCTCTCGTTCCTTACGGATGGAAGTATCGATCAGCTTAATCAGGTCTTCGGCATTGTTGGCCGTGCTGAAAATGGACTGCCGGAAAACAGGAAGAATCTTAGTGACATAGGAAATGGCGTGATGAGCGAATCGAATGTCGAGACTTCGCTTGGTCAGGTACTCAGCGGATAGGCCGTCAACCTGCCAGACGAAGAGCCTTAAGCCTCGATGTTTGACGGCTTCAAGGTCCAACAGTTTCATCGATCCTGCGGCCAAGTTTCGAGGAGACATATACGGCTTCTCCCCAGCGGC
>SESG01002496.1_pt1 | contig 16919 bp, 16 predicted proteins | sample 3171421 | NCBI WGS metagenome assembly SESG01 (sample SAMN10866946, study PRJNA518727) | freshwater metagenome | biome: subpolar coniferous forest; feature: holomictic lake; material: water; isolation source: holomictic Lake 227, 6 m and 8 m depth | place: Canada: near Kenora, Ontario | collected... | reverse complement strand
AGGCAGGTCCACTCCAGGCAAATTTACTCCTTTCCTTCCTGCAATAAGCCCACCAGCAGTCACTACACATAAGACGCGTTTTAATTTTGTATCAGCCGCCTTGACTCTGAGTTGTACCATTCCATCATTTATAAGAATTTTGGCGCCTTTGTGCACACAACACGCCATTCCTTTTATATCCACTTGTATACTTTTTATTTTTGTTTTCTGAATTTTTTCTTCCGTTAAAAAAATTTCTTCCCCCGTTTTTACCATTACTGGTACTTTTAAGTCAGCGATACGAATTTTCGGCCCCTGTAAATCCTGTAAAATAGCCAAGGGAATTTTATATTTTGTTCTGATTTCTTTTATATTTTTAATGATTCCTGCAAAAAAGTTTAAGTCCCCGTGAGAAAAGTTTAACCTAAAGACATTGACTCCCGCACGCGCAAGCGCCAAAATAGTTTTTTTATCAGCTGAGGCTGGCCCTAAAGTCGCTATTATTTTTGTTTTTTTCATTTCTTCTCCGCAGTTTCTTTTTCAATCCAGTTCAGATACTCACGATTTCCTTTTTTAATTTCAAGGGCTATTATCTCTGGCACTTCATAGGGATGCTTGCTTTTTATCATTTCAATAAGTTTTGTCACTAAACTTGTTCTTGTTTTCATTATTAGCAGACTTTCACAGGCTTTTTCAATTTTTCCTTTCCAATGATAAGTGGCTCTTACATTTTTTATCTCACTTACACAGGCTACCAGCCGGGAGGTCAAGACCGCCTGGGTGATTTTTTTTACTGTTGCTTGGTTATTTACAGTCACAAAAACCACTTGCGTTTTTGCCGCCATTTAAGTCCCTGCTTTTATAAAATTTTTTGTGTCAAGATATCTTTAATTTTACCTAAAATTGATTTTTCATTTTCAAGTTTTTCCATTATTATGCCTATCTGTTTTTCTATTTCTTCATCTCCTCGTTTTATCAGTTCGCGTTTTTTGGAAAGGTCAAAAGGATTGATCCCCTGTACTTCCGGCGCTATCATTATATCCACATTCACATCATTTGCATCTCCCCGCAATGCGGAGTTTTCTTTCATCATTAGCTGCATAGAGCGCCATAAGATATCAAATATATCGCCTTTACCTTTATGGTCAAAAATAGCTTTTTGTGTGACATCCACTCCGATAATAAAATCCACTCCCATATTTTTTACCACACTCACTGGGACATTGTTTATTACCCCGCCATCCACAATAATATTTTTTCCATTTTTCATAGGCACAAAAATCCCAGGAATACAGCAAGAGGCGTGTATGGCTTTTTCCAGCGGCCCTTTATCATATACTATTTCGGTGGCTCCGGTAATATCGGTAGCTACAGCTGAAAACTTAATCGGAGTATCTTCCACATTTTTTACAAGGAGATGTTTTAAAAGAAAGCGTTCCAGTCCAGCCAAGTCAAGTAACCCTTCATTTGGCACGACAAATTTCGCAATTTCAGACCATTTAATATTCAAAGCTATTTCTTCTATTTGCTCCACAGTGAGTCCGGAAGCATACAGGCCTCCTATTATGGCGCCCACGCTGGTGCCTGCAATAGCAGAGGGTTTTATGCCGTGTCTTTCAAGCGCTCGCAACACCCCAATATGTGCGAACCCATAAGCCACTCCGCCTCCAAGCGCATATCCTATTTTCATTTTTTCCCCTTTATCATTTTTCAAACCCCCATTTGAAACACTTTTCTGGGTTATATCATTTTCCCCAAATCTTCACATACTCTTTTTATTATATCCACATCCACATTCTCTTTTTTCATAATATATGCTTCCAGCAAGGCATTGTCGCACACGGTATTTATAATACGAGGAGTCCCCTGCGCAAATACAAAAATGGTCTCAAGTGCGGCTTCAGTAAAAATATCTCTGGAAACTCCAGCTATTTTTAACCGATGTTTTACATATTTTGTAGTAGAATCTCTGTCGAGTTTACGCAAGCGAAACTTTAGGGCTGTTCTTTGAGCCAGTGGGGCATCTAAAGCTATGTTCTCTTCCAGTTCTGGTAGTCCTATAAGCACTATGGAAATCAATTTTCGCCCTGGCACTTCAAGATTTAACAGGCCTCTAAACTCTTCAAAAATTTCTTTTGTTTTCAACATATTGGCTTCATCCACAAGTACTACTGCTTTTCTACCGCTTTCGTATATCTCCATAAGTTGTTTAAAAAACTGTGCCAACAAAACAGCTTTTTCATCGGAAGGATTTTCTATGCCAATCTGCAGGGCTATTCTTTTCAAGATCCACAAGGCAGAGGCCTCGGAATGTACTATTACCAAAAGCAATTCCACATACTGATCATCTTCTTCAAGTTTTTCTAAAATTTTTCTGGTGAGCAGAGTTTTACCTGCACCTATTTCTCCTACCATAACCACGAGGCCTTTCATAGTTTCTACCGCGTGCATTATCTTCATCATAGCTTCCTGATGCTGTGGACTCTCATAATAAAATCTGGAATCTGGAGCATTGGAAAAAGGTTGCTCTGTCAGCCCAAAAAATCTTTCATAACTCAACTCACACCCTCCGAAAAATCAGCTTCATATTTTTTTACCAATTTTTGAAATAATATTTTTATATATAAGATATTTTAGATGGTTTTTTCTTATCGGGAGTAGGGGGAGGGTTATCGCCTTTTATTTGTGCCCCTTTTATCTGTTCCAGTTTTATTTTAGCTTCTGTATTTTCCGGAGCCAATGTGACTGCCCTTTGATACACTTCCACTGCCTTGTCAAGTTCGCCTGCTTTTATATGTTTTTCTGCCAGTGCCAGCAAATCAAAAATATTTTCTTTTTTTTCTTCAACTTTTTTTTCCTCTTTAACTGGTTCATTTTTTTTAACTTCTGGAATAGATACTGGCGCTGAGATTTCCTGTGGTCTTTCTTGCTTCCAGCGTTTTAATTTTGGATGTTCAGGACTTAATTCTTCCACAAACTTATAGCTTTCTTTTTCTTTTTTAAAATTATTATCTTTTTTATATATTTCAGCGAGTAAAATATAATTTTCCACCGCTTTTGTTTTCATATCTTGGCTTGCATATATTTCAGCCATTTTTTTAATGAATTCAGCATTTTCTGGTTCTTTTGCCAATATCATTTCACAAAGGCTTTCGGCCTCGTGCATTTCTTTTTTCTTTAAGTGCACCTCAACGGCAACCATATATTTTGCAATCGCCTCTCGTTTAATTCCTTGTGCGAAATATACATCTCCAATCCCTTTTTGAGCCACAGCGTTATCATTGTCTTCTTTTAATATTTTGTTTAATGAAATTAAAGCATCATCCAGCAATCCCATTTCTCGCTGTATAGTTGACAGGCCTATGAGGGCGTTTATATGTGTCACTTTAAATTTTAAAAGGGTTTCAAACTCCCGTTTGGCTTCCTCCAGCTGATTTTTTTCAAGCAATGCCCAACCGTAAAAAAAATGCCCATCAATACTTTTAGCTTCGACAGCTTTTTTGCCGTAATCATATGTTTTTTCAACATTTTTTTTATTGTAATAGTATTCAGCAAGAAAAAGGTATTCTCGTTTGGCTTCTTCCATTTCTTCTTTCTCATAAATATCAGCGAGTTTTTCGTGTATGCTTATATCCTCAGGAGTGAGTTCAATAACTCTTCGCAACACAGGCAGCACTTTTTTATACAGATGCACCCGATAAAGGATATCAATCAACTTACTAAAATACACCAAAGCTTCTTCTTTGTTTCCAAGCAGGACATAGATTTCTCCGAGTTTTCCTAAAGCATCCACTTCTTCTGGATTTATTGCCAAAATCTCATTATACAGGGTTATACCTTTTTCATATTCCTTGTCCTCAATAGTTTTTTCAGCTTCCACGCCTATTTTCACAAGCATAACCTTTTTGCGGTCAATAGCATTTAATTTTTCAATATCCAACCGCGCTATTTTTTTCATTACTGCAGCGGTTTTATCTGTAAGACCTTGTCTTTTATATTGTTCTACTATAAACATATATTCCTGATAAGCAAACGCATCTTCGCCTTTTTTTATATACGCATCTCCCAACATACTATGGACATTATAATCTATCGGGTCCAGAGCCAAAAGTTTTTTATATTCCACTATGGCTTTATCCCATTTTCCTTCCTGTACGCAGAGCATAGCTGTTTTTATTATGTTCTTTTTGCCTTCTGTAGACATACACATACCTCTCCCGTTTGATTTAAAACGGTAATAATTTTACCGACAAATATTACCAAAAAAATTATAAAAATAACATTTGCAATTAATTATAATACAATAAGCTGGGTTTGTCAAAGGAGGAAAAATATGAGTGGTAAAACTAAAAGTTTTGTTTTCGTGTCAGTTTTTTACCCTGCCGAGAAACCCTGAACTATTTTTTAATTCTTATCAAGGTTCCTGTTTTGGTCTCCTGATTTTTATCCGCTGGTTTTACTGCAAGTAAATAAAAATAAGTCCCATTGGAAAGTTGTAATTTTTCTAAAGGCAGTTCAAGAAAATTATCTCCATATGCCGTGCCTGCTGCAGCGCTATATATCTTTCGAAAAGATTTCGTATATAACACCACCTGTGCCGAGGTCGCTTCCCCGTTAAGATAATATTTTACAATCGCAATTTTATCCGAAGGGTTGGGATACACAGTCACGTTCTCTATATACTTTGAGGGTTTTTCCTGCGGTACTTGCAAAGTAGGAGTCACAGTAGGGCTTATCACTGTATTATCATTTGTGGGGGTTACAGTAGCTGTCAAAGTTATAGTTGCTGTCATTCCTATAGTAGTTGTTATAGTTATTGTAGCTGTCTTTGTTGCCGTCATAGTTATTGTTGCTGTACTTGTTGCCGTTTTTGTCATTGTAGGTGTCGGCGTTTTAGACACTGCTGGAGTTATGGTAGCCGTATTGCACGCTGTTATTTTTGTTATTTCTATTCCTGATATTTTTGGCAAGTCCGTGGTAGTAGTCGTATTAATAGTCACTTCCCCATCTGTCACGCTGACCGTAAAGGTCTGCTCATATGGTTTATTTGCACCGCCTGCCGCAGTAAATATATCCAGATTGTTTATTACTTTCGTACCTTCTATATATACTGAAAAAACTCTTTGCGCCGCGGTATCATAATATATTTCCGCAAAGAGCAATCTTACTTTATAATTTCCTGCGCTTGACACGGCAAACTTATAAGTAAGTCCTGAGCCGTATGTCTCTGTCTGATATATTTTGTCATCTGTGGTGTTAAGTATGTCTGCTGTACTCGCTACAGCCACAGTGCCGTTCTGATAGCCCCAGCCCGAACCATATGCCTGGTCTGCCGCCCAAGTTTTTCCAAAGGAATCATTAAAAACACTCCCCCCACAATTTACCCTGTAAACATTTACTTCCCCACACATAGTGGCTGTGGCTGTGGGAGTTACGGTATAAGTACGAGTAATAGTTGGAGAAGCTGTTGGGCTCCCCACTATAGATGAAGTCACTGTAATATAATTCCTACAAAGTAAATAATTAAAAACCTCATCCGTAGGCGCAAACCACATTGATTTATTTCCACCCTCTCCGTAATTGGTATAAATATAATTCACATGCGCCTGTAGCGTGGCTGAATTTGTATAATAAATACTCGAAGGTGTGCCGCTGCCGGATTCCACACTATGCGTAAAAGCGATAAGCCATCTGTGCTTATTATTGTTCACACTGTCATTATAAGCATCCGTAGGCCAAGTATTAAATGTTGTGATATCTGTGCCGTAGAATTGCTGCCGTCCAAGATTAAAACGCTCGTCAACCGTGGGAATAGTATCGGCATAATTGTCATGAATTCCAGCCTCAGCGGAAGCCACCAGCCCTGAAGAAGTCAAGCACGCTTGATACGCTATATCATTGTAAGGATATACATAGTTCGTCACTATATATCCCGGATACCTCGCCTCTATTGCATCCTTGCAAGGTTTCACCTCCGTTGCGATAGTGTAAGACGGATTATAATCAATATCGCCCGGACATCTGATACCACTGTAACCACCAGCTCCGCTATCCACATGTGACACTGAATGATCCATTATGCTCCAGCCGTCATTATGAAGCTGATCCAGTTGGGCCCAAGAAAGATAACCTCCTCCCCAGGTAGCTGTATCGCTGATAAGCCCGATGCCTCCACGATAATTTTTAGCTTTAAAGATGGCCCACGCCACAGTATTTTGAGTGGTATAAGAATCATCAAAAGTGAAAGAATATGCCCAGCGTTTGTCTTCATATAAGATACATTTTGAAATAGCACCCGTACCTGCCACGGTATTATTTATACCTGTCACGAGTATATTTGTGCTGTTATTTGAAGCAGTAAAAATGACATCTTTTGTGGTAGCTGAATAAGTACAGGAAAGCGGCACCCCATCCTGCGCCACGGTGGCGGAAGTACAAGTGCCGAGATTGACCCTAAAAGTCACTTTTTTGAATTGAATGGGGGTGGGAATAGCGCTCCAGTTGAGGGTAAAAGCATACTGAATATCAGCACCAAATAAGGTCCCACAAGAAAATATAACAACTATAATAATATATAGAGCAACTACTTTTTTCATTATAACTCCATTTACCTTTATCGGTAAACCATAATATTGTATTATATATTAAAGGATAAAAAGAGTTTTTTCAAGGATATTAAATAAGAGATTTTATTATTTTGTGTATGGTTTTTGTAATTAAAACAATATCTCCAAACTTATATTATTCTTCCGCGTTAAAATCCACAAAGCGCATCATACTTATCCCTACATACATATCATTAGTAGTCGTGCCCAGCATTAGTTCTCTGGGTTCCATTTGTGTGGAGTTTCCAAACTTTAACATAAACTGATGTCCATAAGTGGAATATCTAAGCCCAAAACCGTAACAGGCTATTTTTCCTTTTTCCATGATGTCATTAGCTAAAGGATAATACTCGCCCACCAGCGTCACATTATCCACTATCATAGCACTCACTCCGAGTCCCATAACAAATTCTGAAAAATATCCATCATAACCAGCATTAACAGCCACTGAAAACCTATCCCAAATCAGTGGCACGCTCTGTGCCGAAAGCAGATATAAGAAATTACTTGCCATTTGATTTCTTATAAGTCTATCGTCATAATTATAATATAAAACATCTGCCTGCAAACTCAAGCCCTGTGAGGGTGCTTTTGCCACCCAACTGAGCCCGACATTTTTTTCATCTGCTATGGTGTTGTAACCTGTTTTAATTTCCAACCCGTTCCATATCATATACCTAAGGTTTAGGTTAAAGCTCGCGCCATTTTTTACTATTGCGAAAAAATTGTCTGTGGGATATTTATTAAGGGGCTGTAATAGTTTATGCCCAAAATTAACATACATTTGATTAGCCGTCAAACCTGATGGCACAGTCATATCCAGCATAGGCACTTCATATTGCACAGCGAAAAGCGAAACCGAAGCCAAAAGAAAAACAACTATTATTAAAAGTTTTTTCATATTTACTCTCCCCTGTATTTTATTAATGTAATATAGTCTGAACAGCACCATAATCACTATGCATAGAAGTCAAGTTGTCAGAAGGACCATATGCCAAAATTATATACAGACTCATATCTTTAGAAAGTACCTTATCCTGAGAGTCCCCTGTATTAAGTGCTCTCGTAAAAAGTATTTCTGTTGTTCCTCCACTTTCTGTCCCTGATGTCACAGTAAGGTTTTGAACACTATCTGCAGAATGATTATGCCCTGAACCATGTTCATCGCTTATAGTCAAAGTAGAACCACCTGTGACATAACCTATTATATAATCAGAACCATCCATTTTCGCTGCACTATTAAACGCCACTGACACCCAGCCGGTAGTCGGACCGCTTACTTTACAGGCTATATTTGCACCTGTTATTTTCCACTGAAATGTCATTCCAGCGGTATTAACACTGTAGTATCCAGTTGTGGGATTTGGAGTGGGATCTACCACAGTCGTGGTAGGATTTGTTGCAGTGGTGCACGAGACATTTGCAATAATTATAATTACTGCTAAAACAAGAAATAGAATTTTTTTCACTATATCCTCCTCAAAATTTTATACATTTTTTAAAGTATATTACATAATTAGTAGTATTATAGTTTATACACCCTAAATCTGTTAAAGTCAAATTATTTTACAATAAAAAAATGCTTTTTTGTTTAGAGTTTTATTATTTATTATAAAAAAATAACCAGGAGCAAAAAATCCGCTCCTGGTTAACTTAATTGTATTTTAGATATATCTACGGAGTTATAATATTCAGCGTAATGTTTTTAGTATCATTACTCGCTGGGGTGACAAGGAAAGTAGTAGAAGCATCCACATAGTATCCAAAATAATCACCTGCCGTTGGACCTCCCCCGCCTTCCATAAATCCCGTAATATCCACAGCTGCGTATAAATGATAATAACCAGGCAGTGGGCATAACATATTGTAATTTACACTTGTACTTGCACCACAAATGCCCATTTTTACTGCAAGATAACCATTACTTCCATCCGTATCTGTGTCCAAAATTACAACATATGTTTTTCCAGGTGCGTCATATGGAAGAGTAAGAGTTCCGCTGAGATTATTTGTACCAGTTACTAAAGTGATATCAGCCGTAACTGGATCCGCATTTGTTATGTTCACATTTGCAGCACCAGGAAATGTAGGATAGGTGGTGCCGTGTATTCCTATATAATCTCCAGCATTTGGCCCCCCGCCAGAGTTATCTTTATCTACATATGATATGACATAATAAGTTCCTGTCGGAACTGCTATAGGTCCATAAGATACAGCTGTGCCAGCACCACAGGTCCCTTTGAAATCATAAGTTGAACTACCTGTCCCAATATCAGACAAGCTTGAAGCGATTGTGACGGTAAATGATTTGCCAGACGAAGCCGCAGGCAGAGTAAGTGTTCCCGAGAGATTGCCTGAAGGGTTAGGAGTAGAAGTCGGTTCCACTGATGGAGTCTGGGTAACTGTAGGTACTGTAGCTGAAGGGATTGGTGTATTTGTTGCTGTATAAATTGGCGTTGCAGTAGATACGGGTGTGCCACCTATAATATTCAAAGTAATATTTTTTATATCATTAATATTCGGATTGGCAAGAAAAGTAGCAGGGGTATCTCCTCCGTAAAATCCAAGATAATCACCATTGGTAGGGCCACCGCCACCTAACAAAAATCCTGTAATGTCCACAATTGCATATAAATAATAATTTCCTGGCAATGGACTTAGCATACTATAATTTACACTCACACCTGTACCACACACTCCATACTTTGTGGTGATATAACCATTGCTACCATCAGTATCATTGTCCAAAATGACAACATAAGTTCTTCCAGGTATTGCGGCTGGAAGAGTGAGGGTTCCGCTCAGATTATTTGTAGCAGCCACCAAAGTAACATCGGCAGTGACTGGATCAGTATTTGTTATGCTTACATTTGCAGCACCAGGCCAAGTAGGATAAGTAGTTCCGTGTACGCCAATATAATCACCAACCGTTGGGGCTTGTCCTGAATTATCTGTATCTACCACTGCTATCACAAAATAAGTTCCAGTTGGGACTGCTATGGGTCCATAAGATACGGTGGTATTAGAACCGCATACCCCAGTTGCGTGATAAGTCGTTCCCCCACTAATGAGATCGGAAATGTTTGCTACTATTGTAATATTGTATTGTTTGCCAGAGGCTGCCGCAGGTAGGGTAAGGGTCCCCGAAAGATTTCCTGAAGGATTTGGAGTTGAAGTCGGTATAACCGTTACAGTCCCGCCAGGAATTACAGCTGTGTTTGTGGCGGTGTTTGTGATAGTCGCTGTGGAATCGCTTGAACTCGTTGGTGATTTCTGTGAGCATGCTGCAAAAGCATACACTCCTAACATAACTATAAAAATCAAAATTGCTTTTTTCATTTTTTTCTCCATTTTTTATTTTATAAATTTTTAATTACTATTTATCTTTACACTCAAAAATACTATTTGTCAAGTAGGCTTCCACACATTATTCTTTTTCCATTGTTTATCTTCCCTGTCTGTTGTATAAGTATGTAATGTATTTATTTATTTAATCCGGAGCTAAAATGAAAATTAAATTTGCTTCCAGAATGAAGACTGTGCCCAGATCTTTTATCCGTGAGATTCTCAAAGTCACTACCAATCCTGAAATTATTTCTTTTGCTGGTGGCCTTCCCAATCTTAAAATGATTCCCATAAAAGAACTGGAAAATGCCTGCGACTCCGTTTTAGAACAGGATGGTACCCGCGCTATGCAGTACAGCACCTCCGAGGGCTATTATCATTTGCGGAAATGGATAGCTGACCGCTATATGGAAAAACACTCTTTGCGAGTGACCCCAGATGATATTCTTATCACGAGTGGCTCACAACAGGCACTGGATTTGGTCTCAAAAGTTTTGCTGGATAAAGACACTCAAGTCACTATAGAAAAACCTGGTTATCTCGGTGCTATACAGGCTATGTCTGTTTTCGAACCTCGTTTAAGCGCTGTGCCCGTGAGTGAAACCGGCATAGACATAAAAGCCCTGGAAAATAACTTTAAAACTAAAAAGCCAAAACTTTTTTATGCTGTCCCTAACTTTCAGAATCCCTCAGGAATTACCTATGATATGGAAACCAGAAAAGCCACGGCAGCCCTCTGTAAAAAATACAATGTTATTTTTGTGGAAGATGACCCCTATGGAGAACTGCGTTTTTCAGGGGTGGACTTGCCTTTAATAAATAAGTTTCTTAATAAAACTGGCATATTGTTCGGTTCTTTTTCAAAAATTGTAGCCCCAGGACTACGGCTCGGCTGGGTCTGTGCACCCCAAAACATAATGAAAAATCTCATTACTGTAAAACAAGCAGCCGACCTGCACACTAACTTTTTTTCCCAACGCATAGTTTATGAGTATCTTACAAAAAATAACCTCGACACCCATATAGAAAAGTTAAAAGCAGTTTATGGCAAACACGCGAAAGCAATGCTTGCCTGCATAGAAAAATATTTTCCTCCAGAAGTAAAGTTCACAAGACCTCAAGGGGGAATGTTTATTTGGGTCACTTTGCCTGCTAAAGTAAAGGCAATGGCTTTATTAAAACCAGCGCTAAAAGAAAAAGTGGCGTTTGTCCCTGGCGACCCTTTTTATGTTCACACAAAAAATGTAAACACCCTACGCTTAAATTATTCTAATGCAGAACCTGATATGATAGAGGAAGGAATAAAACGGCTTGGAAATGCCGTAAAGAAACTTATTTCAAAATAACTTTTTAACTCAGTGCTTTTTTTTCCCAATCTTATCTAAAGTCATTGCTTTCAAATATTTTTTTGTATAAGTATCAAAAGCCTTCCACATATTTATGGTTTCACATGTTTTTACTCGTGAGCATTTTTCAGGCGTATCCAAACAATATACAGGAGAAATAGACACTTCCGTGGCTTTTAAAATATCATACAGAGTTATCTGCGAAGCAGGTCTTGCCAGTTTAATCCCTCCGCCCTTTCCTTTAGTAGTTATTATGAGTTTATGTTTTTTCAATCTCTGCACTATTGCCAAAAGATATTTTACCGAAATCTGCTGGGCTTTTGCCACTTTACCCATAGTATTAATATGTCCTGGTTTTGTTTTAGCTATTTCCAATAAAGCCCTCACTGCATATCTGCCTCTCGTGGACACTATCATTTTTTCACCTCTTGATTTTCTATCCCGCCCGCAAGCCCTGGTGAGTAAGATATAGTTTCATTGTCTGCCACCATAATGGTCTCCACTGTTCCTATTTTTTTTACCAGAGCAGCGGTCTTGTCTTTTCCCATAACAAAAAATGCCGTGGACCAAGCATCTGCAAGGGTGGCATCATCTGTAATGACACTCACACTTATAGTCCCGCTTTTAGCAGGATACCCTGTTTTAGGGTCAAAAATGTGACAATACCTTATTCCGTCTTTTTCAAAAAATCTTTCATAGTCCCCAGAAGTCGCCACGGTTATATCAGGATCTATTTCCATTCCTCCGAGGAGCCCATCAGCCCGCGGATTTTTTATTCCTATTTTCCATCTATCTTTTCCATTTTTCCCTATGGCGTATATATCTCCGCCTGCATCTATGAGCGCACTTTTTACTCCTGCCGCCTTTAAGACCTTCATGGCCTCACCTACCGCATACCCTTTCGCGATAGCCCCAAGGTCAAGTTGCACCCCTTCTTTTAATTTTATTAATTTACCATTTTTTATTAACAAGTTTTTATATCCCACTTTTGCAAGCGCTTTTTTAAGAGCAGCTTTATCTGGCACATGCGGGTCAGGAGAATAAAACCCCCACAAATCTACTACTGGTTTTACCGTAATATCCAAGGCGCCATCACTCAGTGCCGCCACTTTCAAAGCAGTGCTCACCAGCGCTACGCACTCTGGGTCTTCTACTGGTTTTCCAGTCATATTGAAATCATAAAAAGGACTTTTCGGATTTAAGACATTAAACTTAATACTCACTTCTTCCATTCGTTTAAAGCCTTTATCCATAGCCACTAACATACTTTTATCACCCGGAATAATTATAGACACATAAGTATCCATAAGAAACTCTGTTTTCTTTTGAATGTTTTTTCCGCACCCCATAAATAAAAGCCCTACCATTAAAATCACAAATATTTTTTTCATTTTTTCACCTCTTATTTTTTATTTCTCCAGCATCTATATAAAAGACCAGAATTATTCCTGTCAATGCCGCCAATAGTCCTTTAATTCCCTTTGTGCCTGAGACTCTATGCCGTTTTATATATTCCTTGGTGCGGGCCCACAGCTCAGGCATAGCCTCCATTGCTTTCGTTATTATATGCGCCTGTCTTTCCCCATTCAGCCCCATTCCAGAAAAAGGTTTAAGTAATTTTCTTATCCCCTGTGTTATCTCTGCCGGTGAAGAGGTCTTAAAAGCCAGCGAAGATGCTGTGACAAGTATGCTTATTCGTAAAGCATACTCTGCCCCATCTTTAAAACCCTGCTCTGTTACTCTTAGTCCTATAAAATCAAATATGATTTTCCCTTCAGGTGTTAAAAGCAAAGGCGTTAAAAAAGAAAAAAGAATAAAAGCCCAAGTGTATTTTATACCAGTCAGCGCATGTTTAAGGGCGCCTGTGAAAAAAGCCATAGTTATCAATGCCCCGAAGACAATTCCATAAAAACTTAATTTTTCAAAAAAAATCACCGCTATGGCTATGCCCAGCACGGCAAGTATTTTTATATCTGCAGGGAAAGCGTGCAAAGCTGATTTTTTATCACTTTCAGGTCCAAAAGTAAACTCTCCCTTTTTTAGCGCAAAAGTTTTTTTAAATTTATTTGTGGCAGTTTTGTCTTCGAGTTTTTCACATACAGCAGATGCCGCGAGCCCTGTCAATAAACCCATTCCCACTGCGCTGATACCAAGCCACGGCAGGACCCAAAAAATACCACTATGTTTTATCAATAAGAAATACACCAAAATAATTTGTACCGCATTATGTGTGATAGCCCCTGCTATACTGACTCCTGTAAGTGAAAAAATATTCATCCCTGTTTTTTTCTGTAGCCCAAGAAACACGCCCATGACACAGGTACTTGTCACAGCCGCACTTAAGCTTAGTAAAAAAGCAGGGGACAAAAACGATCCCATAATGGCTGCGCTTATCACTGTCCTCAGTACTGATATTTCAAAGGCGGTCTCAAACCCTTCTTGTACCATAGCAATAAGGACTATCATATTTGCCATACCGAGTTTTACTCCAGGAATGGGTTGAGGAAAGAAAGATTCAGCTATTTGTAAAACAGAAGCAAGGGCAGTCAGCATTGCTATCTTGTTCACGGAAGTTTTTGTAGGCATTAGTAAGACACCGCATCATAACCCTTTGTGTTACCACCAGCTTTTATTTCTATAAGAAGCCTTTTAGGAATACATATTATTTTTTGTGAAGGAGCTTCTATCCACCCCTCGTGGGCGCATATTTTTCTCGGGCAGTCGGTTTTTGATACATGTATTTTGCCATTTTTTACTTCTACCTCCACGCTGTCCCCAATATCAAAAATACCAGGAGTGGCAAGTTTAAGTTCATTTATCAATTTTCCACTGCGATAAATCTGTGCGGTGGTTCCCTTAGGCGCGGATATAGCCATTACCAGTGGGGCTATAGAGAACACCAACACACCTACCCCGAGAAGAATATCAAACACATTTAATTTATAAAGCCTGTTTTTGCCTTTCATTTTCTCTGCTCCATTACTTTACATTTTTATACATTATATCAAATTCATACTTCAAACCCCGCAAGGTTTTTCTTTATTTTAAACGCATTGTGCCTTTAAAAAATTACATTTGTGAAAAAAAAAGCCCGGAGTTTTCGCTCCGGGCTTTTACTCAGTAAAAATTATCGCCTTTACTGTTTTATTTTAATCCCGACAGCGCATACACTATCAAGGCTCTTTTCGCCGCTATCGTTACCGCTCTTGAACTAACTGTAGCGCCGCTTACCGCGCGTATGCCTTTTCCCACTTCCAGAGCATCGGCCTCACCTTTTCCGAAGAACTGACTGAGGAAATTGGCAGTCTTAATGGCCTGTCCTCTTTTTTCTCTCATAGCTATAATCCCGATATTTTTAATAGTTTTAGCAGTTTTGTCAATGCTTATGGCAAAATCAATTATTCCCCATTTTCCCATTTGCGCTTCAATCACTACCACAATACCTTTACCTGTGTAGATTTCATATGCTTTATTTATCGGGCCTTTATTACCCATTTTTGTCTGCACTTCTATAATCTGTGCATCTGTAAGAGTCACTATTTGTTTTGTTAATTCCACCCCTGGTGCAAGTTCTCCAAGTACTTTTGTGACTGCTTCATCCGCTGCAAAAAGCACGCCTGTTGCGAGTAACAGCATTATTGCCAAAATTATTTTTTTCATACCTTCACTCCTTTTCATTAAAATTTTTATTTTCGTCTATATTAAAAAGTAATTCTCATTGAGATGGATGGTCTTGTATAAATAACCTTCTTTGAATTATCTGTTAATCTAAAATCAGCAATGTCCACTGCCAGTTCAAGTATAGCGCTATCTGCTAAGAAAATCTGTGCACCTGGGGCATTAAGTATATACTTAGCGGCTTTCCCTGGAACTGAAGCATTTTCCAAAACTGTTTCGTGGTGAATCATTAGCTGCAGCCACGGCAGAACTTTATAAAGTACTTTCGCATAATAGCCTTCTGAATTAGCATCCTGCGAAACCGATATGGCTTTTTCTTGTTTTCCTTTTACAAACTCGCTTCTCAGCGTGAGGCCTTCCCAGACAAATATACCGCCTGCTGACCACTTTGTCCAAGCAAGTTTTTCAGCCGCATCATATCTTGTCCCATAAATGGACCCAAGTAGAGTGAGTGGTCCCAAAGTAGGCTCTATGTGAAGCATAGCTCCTGGCTCATTATTTAAATCTGAAAAACCATCTGTGCTTCCTCCGTTTAAGTAATATAAATAAACAGGCATAGATATGTTTCCAAAATCAAAGTTTCTATAAAATTGAATTCCGTTATCGTGCACAGCACCCACATTGTTATTTGCCGCAAATTTCCCGGAATTGATTTCATCATCCCAAAAAAGTTCTCTTCCATATTCAGCTGTAAAAATAGGATGTACAGCACCAATTTCCATTTCTATTTCTCCTGGAAGAGCAAAAATCACAACCGCTTTTCCGTGACTAAAGCCGCTAAATGCTGGTGCTGTAGCCACAGCTGTCCATGTTACCCCTATTTTTGGAGTGGCACCTGTACTGGCTGAAAATTTAGGATCTACTTCAAAACTCAACCACTCATTAATTTTTCCTGAAACATAGAGGTCAAATTCCTTAAAAGCCACCCCATATGATTTTGTAATATCATACTTTTTCTGTGTCGGTTCGTAACTTGTCCCATTTACCCGGTCAAAAATACCGAGTTTTATGTGTCCGCCAATATGTGTTTCTATCGGAAGATTTTGGCTCTCAGGCGCTATTGCCTGATTTGCCGCCGCCGCCACTACTCCTGACTGCTCTGTTTCACTCACTGTTACTGCCGTGCCTGCGAAAACACTTGTAGCTAAACCAAAACTTAAAACCATTGCTAAAACTCCAATTGCTTTTGTTCTCATTCTTTTCTCCTTTGTATTTAATTTATAAATCTATTTTGATTTTTTTAACCACATTTCATAAAGCGGTGTTAGGACCATAAAAGCAGAGGCTAACCCTAAAAGCATTCCTGAGAGAATCATTAAAACCGCCCAAGGTCTCCCTGCATATCTTATAAGCCAAAAAGCCGAGTTAGCTATAAGCACTGCGACAAAGGCATCCACCAAGACAAACTTTTTTAACCACTGTGGAAAAGTTTTAGTAAAGACAAACGGCACACTCATAAGAAAAAACATCATTCCCATAGCGCCCATATGTGTATGTGCGGTCTGCGCTATTTCTTTGAATTCAGGTGCGAAAATTTGCTCTGCTTCATTTCCATTATACTTGTCAGCCACCCCTTTATAAGTCATTCCTGTATTTGCATACACATTTAGTATTGCCAGACAATATGCGAGCCCCATAACTATAAGAAAAGAAGTAAGCCATATTTTAATTGTCTGAGGCAAAGCGGGATAGTCCACCAAATTTTCTACATTTTTCATTTCAATTTTCATTTAAAACACCTCCTTTTATTTTATCTTTTAAAGTATATTACCACTATGGTAAGATTATACTCGAGGAATACTACTTGTCAAGTAATATTATGTGATTTTTTTCTTTATCTTATTCGGCAATTATAATTAGCATATATTGGCTTTATTTATAGGTTTTTCAGTATTTGAATTTTAAAGTTTTATTTTTTTAATCCCTTAAATCATAATAAAAAATATTTGATTACCAAAAAACCTAA
>SESG01034763.1_pt1 | contig 16928 bp, 16 predicted proteins | sample 3171421 | NCBI WGS metagenome assembly SESG01 (sample SAMN10866946, study PRJNA518727) | freshwater metagenome | biome: subpolar coniferous forest; feature: holomictic lake; material: water; isolation source: holomictic Lake 227, 6 m and 8 m depth | place: Canada: near Kenora, Ontario | collected... | reverse complement strand
ATTTTATTTGAGGCAATTCGGCAAGCTATATCTGCTCGCAATTTGGAGCTGGCGGGTCTATGATTACCCCCCCCTGTACTTTCGCACACTTGTGTTAGCTAAAAATAAATGTTAAAAATATATAGTGAATTTGTATCCACAAGTTAAAAATTAAAAATTTTATTTAATTGGTTGGTAAACAGCATTTTTCAATGCTGTAAAAGTTGCCCGGGGGCAGTTAATGAAAACGAGTGTTATAATTTGTTTCTATGAAAAACCGGCTTATCTGAAATGCTGTCTTGATTCACTAATGAATTGCACAGATGATTTCGATGAAGTTGTTATAGCAGATGATGGTTCCAGCGAGATTGTCGTGAGTGAAATAAAAAGATGTATTGCCGATTATTCTTTCCCGATCATTCATGCTTGGTATCCCCGGAAAGGCCCCTGCCGCGCCGCTGGTCGAAATAATGGCATACGGCATGCTACGGGTGATTACCTTGTTTTTATTGATGCCGATTTTGCCGTCCTGCCTTACGCTATAAAAAGTCATGTTGGTGCAGCCAAACCCGGATGGTTTGCTGCTGGTCGTTGTAAATATTTGGCTGAAGAGCAAACCAGGCGCTTATTATCGGAGAGGATGTCCTCTGATTTACTGGAAAAAGTTTATTTGGAATTACCGGATGAACCAATTTTTAAAGAGCATCGAGAATTTGTCCGTTATGGAATTTTGCGGAAACTGAGATTGGCCTCAGCCCGGAGACAGACATTTGGTGGCCATTTTTCCATTCACAAAAAGGATATAGAATCTGTCAATGGATATGACGAAAACTATATTGGTTGGGGTGGTGAAGATCAGGATATAGCTATGCGGTTAGTCATGGCAGGATTTCGGGGTACTTCAGTTATTAAGAGCGCCCGTATATTGCATTTCTGGCATCCGAAGGATATGGGGGACAAGCCCTGGTGTGAAGGTAAAAACACGGGATATTTTTTCAGAAAAAATATCCCTATATATTGTGATAATGGGTTGATAAAAACTTAAAGTAACTTCAAATCATTAAAGTATTCGTAAAGTGGAAACATTAAAAGAAATTGCTAAAAAAATTTCACATTACATGCTGGATTATTTAAAAAAACGAATAGGTCATGCAATATGGACAAAATTTCCATTGGTATCACGACGTTTGAAAATAGGTTTGATCGTTATTTTGTACCGTTGCTATCCAAGCTGAAAGATTATGTGCCGGAAAATGAAATCATCGTCGCGATAAATGGCGAACATCAGCAGGAATTCAATGAAACCTATCGACATCTGCTATTAGAGTTTATCTCTCGTCATACAAAAGTTTATCCGATTATGTTTCCCCATTTCAGGGGACTATCGAAGTTGTGGAACAGTATTCTCATTCATGCCACACACGATTACGTCCTCCTGATAAACGACGATATCATGATAAACGATCCTTCTTTTATGAACAATATCTGTTCGGCGATTGACAAGAATAGAGGAAGATCGTTTCTGATCAATAAATCTTGGTCGCATTTTCTAGTGAATAGAGCAGAAATTGACGAATTGGGTTATTTCGATGAACGTCTGTTGGGCATTGGTGAGGAAGATGGCGATATGACGTGGCGTTATCTGTCTCATTTCGGAAGAGAGATAAGCAGTTTCAAGATTAAGGGATTCGTTAATTATGCTGAAGATACAGTCAATACCTATAAACCAACCAATATTAAATGCCATTCGGGAAGCAAATATAGTCTTTTCAATCGCAAATTCATGTTTGCCCATAAATATCGTCCCGATCCGGCGGGAATAAAAGGGATGTTTGATGAACCGGTCAGTTTGAAAGACTACGGGAAAGAACAATATCCGAACGAACGTTTCTATCACTTACACAAGGAAGATATTTAGTTTCATAAGCCCACTTCGATTTTTTCAGTAACTGAATATATGTTTGATTGCAAGGTATCGACGGCGGGCAGTTCAAAAGATAATTGGATATTGGCCAGTTCCTGGAAATGGTGTACGCGACGATCTGAAAATAGCAGAATTCTAACTTCAAAAGCTGTATTGGATTGTACTTAAAATTAAACAATTGTTGCAGAGGAGTTTTTAATGCGTAATTTGATATTTGGCTCGGAAGGGTTTGTTGGTAATCCTTTGGCCCTTTATTTGGAGGAATTGGGGGAAGAAGTCGTACGCTTCGACATCAAACGTAATCCTTTAGAAGATTTACGTCAGTGCCGTATAGATCTTTCAGGTATCGATCGTGTTTATTTTTTGGCATGGGAGGTGGGTGGCGCCAAGTATCTGTACGAACAGGACTCGCAATTTCATCAACTGGATTGGAACTTGAGACTATTAATCAATGTCATGCCGCAGTTACAAGCTAGTCAGATTCCGTTTCTTTTTATATCAAGTCAGTTGGCAGAAGAATATGATACTGTATATGGTGTAACAAAGCGACTTGGTGAAGTGTGGACCCACCTGATGAATGGGGTGCGAGTGAGACTTTGGAATGTGTATGGACCTCTAGAGAAACCATCGCAACGTACACATGTCATTAGTGACTTTGTTCACCAGGCGGTTATAGATAAACGAATCGTAATGCTGACTACAGGTGATGAAAAACGTCAATTTATCCATATTAATGATGTTTGTCGAGCTTTTCATAAGGCTCTAGATTTGAATCCTAAGGGTATCTACGATGTCAGTAGTTTTGAATGGGTTAGCATAATGGATGTTGCTAAGATTATTGCTGAAGAAGCAGGTGCAGAGATTGTGGCCGGTCAGAAAGTTGGAGACACTCCTATTACGCCCATGAAAGGCCGCGTTCCCGGCTGGCTGCCGGAAGTAGATTTACAACAAGGTCTGTGCCGGATGGTCAATGAGTTGCAATCAAGTCTGAGTGTGAAAAAAAGCAAATGATTAAAGTTTGATGACGGAATCAGTCAAAATCGCGAATGGATGGGTCATACATGCTAGTTAGAATTGTTAAGAGCTGGAAAGGGCAAGATTTCTTACGTCAGACACCCGAAGGGAAGGGATTGTGGGACGGCATTCAATTTACTTTTGATCCTGTCGATGAATGTGACGTGCTGATCATGCTCAATAACCAGATGAAGACAGATGTTATCTGCCGATGTCCTCAAGAAAATGTTTGGGCAATCATGCAGGAACCGTACATGAAGGGTCACAGTGATTGGATGGTGGAAGGGCATGAAGCTTTCAATAAGGTGTTTACAAACCATATTACTTCAGATAATCCCAAATATGTTATCTCACATCCCGCTGACCCATGGCATGTAGATAAAACTTTTGATGAGCTGACGACCATCGCCATGCCTTCTAAAAGGAAAGAGTTATCCTGGATTGCCGGCAATCCCAGCGATTTGCCCGGACATTTTAAAAGGTTGTCATTTTTGAATTTTGTCCGAAAAGATACCACTCTGGATATTGATTATTATGGACGGGCCATTCGCTTTATTGAAGATAAATGGGAAGGACTGGCACCATATAAATATTCCATTGTCTTACAAAACAGCAGCAGTCCTGATTACTGGACGGATATGGTTGCCGATAGTTTTTTGTCCTGGACCATTCCGATTTATTATGGATGTACGAATCTGGAGGATTATTTCCCTGAAGAATCATTTATTAGAATCGATATCGACCAACCGGAACGCAGCACGGAAATAATCAAACAAGCTATTCGCGATGATAATTGGGAAAAACGTCTTCCAGCGCTTGAAGAAGCCAGAACGAAAATACTTCATCATTACCAATTTTTCCCGCATATGGCAAAATGCATACGCAGTTATGCAACTCAATCCGGCGTTCAATCAATCCAGACGATACCGGCGTATCATAGAAGTACCAAAGCGCAATTGTACCGATATGGATATAAATTAAAAAAGTTGATGAAATTTAAATATGGAACATGAGACTGTAAACTATTCTTGTCAATGGTAATAAGGGTTTTCTTTAGTGCTCATGGACATGTTTTTCAGTTGACGATTTCCGGATTACTCGATTTTTGTGTTTCACAATATAACAAGGCAATCATTGCAAACACAACAGACAACAGCGCTTCAAGTAAATGCATGAAAACCTCATTAAATAGACCATAAACAGAAAACAAAACAAGCAAACATAGACAAAGTTGTCCTGTGAGACGCACTTCCCGGTTGTCATGTTGCTTGATGCCCGCAAAACATATTCTAACTCCCCGAATAACAATGAAGACGGACAATAAAAGCCCAACCAAGCCTAACCGCACCATGAGTCCCAGCCAACTATTATGATGAGTATTATAATTATCGGGCACAAATCTAAATTTCTGTGGTATCTGTGTCCTCAACACATCGTAATCAAGGAGTTCTTTGCTTGGGGGGGAGATGCTAAAGCCCGTTCCTGTTATCGGATATTCTTTAGCTATAAGTAAGGACATATAGTTAATCGCCAATCTTTCGGAATTGGATCCTTTATCCTCAAATGAACGCAATTGGGTGGAAAAAAAATATAAACAAAAAAATACAATCAACATCACTGCCAGAAGCAGCTTTTTATTATCCCAAAACAGCGCAAAAATAACAAAGGGTAAGGCGAAAATGAGCGAGCGCATCTGTGTTACAAATAAAATTAAAAAAAGTCCTCCAAAACAAACGATTAAAGCGCATTTACCCCAAAAACCATCGCCTGTTCTCCAGAGATGAACAACAAGCGCAATGCCAAACAAGGCCATAAATCCAAGCGGGCCAACCGGTAGCTGATGATAGGGGATGCACATACGGGTCAAAAAAGAGTTCTTGCCCACCACATAAAAAAAATAAATATCATAAAAACCAGCGATCACAACTGATATGATAATAGTCCAAAACAACAAACGAATCTTTGCACGTGAATTGAAAAAAATCGTCAACAATAAAAAAAACACAATGTATTTTAATAGATGACTGCGAATATCGTGGAAGCTTGCACTGACATCCAGCGCCCAGAACAGCCCGACAAATGTCCACACAGTGAAAAGCACGACCGGTAATGTAAGTCGTGTTTTCAAAGCACTCCAGTCACGGTATCGAAAAAAATAAAATATCAACAAGGCGGCTGCCGAGTAAAAACTGACTTCACGGATTGCGGTAGAGTGAGAAAATGGATTGAGGGCGATGTTGACCAGGACAAGAAAAGGCACAACTCTTTCCCATATGTTCCTTTCCCATTTTGTCGGGTGGCTGAGACACATGCCTCCAATGTGTAGGGGTGTAACAGCTTGCATGCTTAATTCCCTTTCTTCAGTATGGTTGATTGTTGATATATAAAAGCATAGACCGTATCAATCGTTTATCCATGCACTGGCTGCCCAGCTTATTTTTTTCACCAGTGAGGACTGCGATATACACACCGAGATGAAGACGGCTCAAACTAAGCACGTCAGGCCAGCCCTTCCAAGGTCGTTTTGCCTTCATTGGCCTTTCATATTTTTTCCATCAATAATATCCGTATAGATTTTTCGATATTTTATTGCTACCATCTCCCATGTATTTTCAGTAGCTGTTTGGTATGCGGCGGCAGACATCATTTTGCTGAGGCTTTCATCAAGCGTCATTTTGAGTTTGGACGCAATGTAATCAGTATCGGATGTATCAGTGATGATAAATCCATTTTCCCCTTCTTGCACAATGTCTTTAGCGCCAACATTGCTACTGATAATTACCGGTAATCCTGCCGCCATTGCTTCCAGAACAACCATGCCAAAGGTATCGAACTTGGAGAGCATGACATACACATCGCCTGCCAGATACAAGCGGATTAATTTTTTTTTACTCAATATGCCTGTGAAAACAACATTCTCCGTAATGTTGTTTTCATGTGCTATTTGAGTGTACTTTTTGACATTACCTTTACCGACCACCAGCAATTTAAAGCTATGCTGTTGGGCTTTTAGCTTTGCCAGCGCAAGCATTATGGCATCAAGCCCTTTGATTTCAAAATTCATGGAAGCAAATAAAATAATCGGCTCTTCAGAACTGAAACTATATTCTTTCCTAATTTCGGTACGGATTAATTTTTTATCCGCTGTCGCGTACTCTTTTAAGTCAACACCAGGATGAATAACCGTGACTCTCTGAGGATCTATATTATATTCCTGAAGGAAAATATCCCTGGTCAGGTTGGAGACAGCAATAAACTTTTGGCAGTTGCCTTCGGTGACCATCTTCTTTTCCACCCAGGCGGTTGCCAGATCATAGAGACTCATCATTTTTTTACGGACACAGTGAATCCAGTAGCGATGCGGCACGCCATGCAAAGTCCAGATATCAGCGGCAAAAATTCTTTCGTGGCTGTGGACCAGAGAAAACGAGTCTGCGGATAATTGGCGGCCCGTAAAGTAGGCAAAGCTGAGTGTAGTCAAAAACTTGGGTAATGCTAAAATCGGTACGTGGTGAAAATTTATACCGGCATAATCGCCTTGCCAGCGGTTGGCAAAAACGTGAAAATTGTAGCCGGTATGTTCAGCGAGCCTTCCCGTCAATTCGGATGCGAATTGCTCCGCTCCTCCAACAAGGCCATATTTTGGTATAACCACAGCAATTTTTACCATAAAGTAACTTTACTTGTTAGTTCTTAATTTTATTGGTGCGAACTCTAACACAGAAAAAGGGAAAAATCATGTTTAAATAACTCGGTGGATATGGTATCGGAAGTGAAGAAACGGAACGACTGATAAAAAGATATTCGCATTTAAGTGCTTAGCAAAATAATTAATAAAGGTATTTTCTAAGGAGAGATATTTGGAAAAGATTCCTCTTTCTGTAGCCATAATAACGAAGAATGAAGAAGAGAATATTCGGGCTTGCCTGCAGAGCATTTCTTTTGCCGGCCAGATAATTTTAGTTGATTCCGGCAGTACCGATGCAACATTGAGTATTGCCGCGGAATTCGGTTGTGAAATTTACTTTGAAGAATGGCTGGGTTTCGGTCCGCAAAAACAATTGGCGATAGAAAAATGCCGCCTGCCCTGGATTTTAGTGCTGGATGCCGATGAACGCATTCCTCCGGACACGGCGGATATTATAAAAAAAATTGTAACTGACGCTGATGTAAAAGAAGCAGGGTTCAGCTTTCCCCGGAAGAATTATTTTCAAGGCCGCTGGATCAAGCATGCCGGCTGGTGGCCGGATCGCATCATTCGACTATTTCGTAAAGAAGCAGGGCGGATGACCACTGCAATTGTTCACGAATCTGTGGAAGTTCAGGGGAAGGTAGGTTTATTGGATGTTCCCATTGAGCATTTTACCGAAAGCTCTTTAAGTAAGATCATTCAAAAAATTGATAAATACTCAACTTTGGGAGCCGAGGCGGCTTTTAAAGATGGGAAGACTTCGTCGGCATATTCAGCTTTTATGCGAGCGTTTTTCACATTTAATCAGGATTATTTTTTGAGGTTGGGTATTCTGGATGGTCGGCAGGGGCTTACTCTTGCCGTTACCGATGCGGTGAATAAATTTTTCAAATACGCAAAATTATCTGAACTTGGGAAAAATAAATGAAAGACCGTGATGCTGAAGATCAATCTGTGGAAATCGCTGTCTCCGTAATCATCGTTAACTGGAACACAAAAAATATTCTCACAAACTGTATTGATTCAATTTATCAGACAATTGATAACCTGTCCTATGAGATAATAGTCGTTGATAACGCGTCTTCAGATGGTTCGCCGGAATTGCTGCAGGAGCGTTATCCGCAAGTAATCAAAATTTTTAATTCGGTCAACAGGGGTTTCGGCGCGGCTAATAATCAGGGATTTGCCGTGATGAAGGGCAAATATGCTCTGCTTTTGAATTCTGATACGATATTGACTCCCGGCGCGATAAACAAGTTTTATTCTTTTGCCAGCACGCATCCTCAAGCGGCAATTGTGTGCGGGCAGCTTTTAAATGCTGATGGCACCAGGCAAAACTCCATCGCAGCATTTCCCACTTTGCTTACACTTGCTGCCAATACTTCGCTTCTGGAATACATCTTCCCCTGCTGGTATCCCAGCAAAAGATACAAGCACTCATTCCCTATTGAAGTTGATTCAGCAATAGGCGCCTGCATGATGATTGACAAAAAAGCACTGGAGGAAGTCGGGTTTTTTGATGAGCGCTATTTTTTCTTTTTTGAAGAAACGGATTTGGCTTACGCCTTTTCCCGCAAAAGTTGGAGCGTTTATCATATACCGGACGCTTTCATTTATCATCTACAAGGACAAAGCATCGGCCACAATACTGGATCAAGAATTGAATTTTACCGTTCCCGGTATCAATTTTTTCGTAAATGGCACAATCCTCCTTATTATTATTTAGCTAGGGCAATAATCTTTTTGCGCCTGTTAGTTAACGGATTTTCCAGTCTTATATCTGTTGTCTTGACTTTGGGGTTGAGCAAAAAGGTGCGGAGCAAATTGGCCATTTATTCTGAATTAATCCATTGGCATTTTCAAAAATAGCAATAACCTGCGAAACTAAAACAAGTGCACTAATCCATTGACAGCACCGCATGAATTTGGTAGAAATTAATAATTCCTTCGAGAGGTTACATTTATTTTAGTAATGTAATCCAGAGGGCGGAGCTGTATGATGATAGGGGGCAATAATATGATAAGAGAGGTGTATTATGAATGATGCAAAAACTAACAGAGAACCATCGGGGAGCCCCGGGGAGATTTTACTGTCAACAAAAAGTATTCCTTCTCGGGAAAGGCTGATTTTCGCCTTGGATGTCTCTTCTGTTGAAGAAGCAAAAGCGTTGGTTGAGACGCTTGGTAATTCCGTGATGTTTTATAAGTTGGGCCTGCAACTTTTTATGGCCGGCGGCTATTTTGAATTAGTCGAATGGCTTCGGGAGCGTGGGAAAAAAGTTTTTGTGGATTTGAAGTTTTTTGATGTTCCTCAAACTGTTAAATCGGCGGTAATTCAGCTAAAAAATCGTGGCGCTCATTTTGTCACGGTTCATGGCAATGACAAAATTCTGGAAGCCGCTGTTGCCAATAAAAACGGGCTGAAAATTCTAGCAGTCACCGTTTTGACCAGTTTGGATGAAGGTGATTTAAATGACTTGGGATTTAAATGCAATGTTGAAGAACTTGTTTTTTCCAGAGCAAAAAGGGCTTTAGAGATTGGCTGCGATGGTGTGATCTCGTCAGGTCTTGAGGTGCCGCGCTTAAGGAGGAATATTGGGGATCAGTTACTCTTTGTGGTACCAGGCATAAGGCCGGTGGCGAATGTAGATGATCAAAAGCGAACCATAGATGTAAAAGAGGCTTTTTTAAACGGTGCAGACTATATTGTCGTTGGCCGGCCGATCAAGGAAGCAAAAGATCCTCAAAAGGCGGCAGAAGACATACAGAAGACTATTTCATCACTATTTAGTTAAAACGAAAGCGTTATAGGATTCAAAAGGCCTTTAATGATTATTTCCGCTCAGCATAAAATCAATATTCCCATCAGGAAAATATTGATTATTCAATTAGGCGATATCGGCGATGTTGTCTGGGCAATTCCTGCGTTTTGGTCTGTGAAAAATGCTTTCCCGCAGGCAAATGTTTCAGTACTGACCAGAAAACCCAATGGAGATTTGCTGCTCGATGATTCTCATATTGACACGGTATTTCAAATCGGCAAAAAAAATCTTTGGGAAGAACTGCAACTTTTAATAAGTATGCGCCGGAAAAAATTTGATTTAGTCTTTGATCTAAGAGCCGATGATAGGGGGGCGTATACCTCCTTTTTTATTGGTGCCAGGATGAGAGCCAGCCTGTATTATTCGGCATTATCCTGGCGCAACAGATTGTTTACAAACCTTGTAGATCCGCCGCCGGCAGCAACCAGGGTTCATGGCGCAGCGGAACAATCGCTCAGACTTATTCGGGGATTCGGAATAAAAGAAAGTACTGTTATTCCTCAAATCTTTGTTTCTCCGGCGACTAAAAATAAGATGGCAGGATTATTGGTGGCAGAAAATGTAACCGCTCAAGATGGTTATGTTACAATCAATCCGTTTTCGCGCTGGTCTTATAAGGAGTGGGGGATGAATAAATGGCGGCAGCTCATATCTTTCATTTGGCAAAAATATAAAATGCCTGTGCTGATTCTGGGATCAAAAGAGGAAAAGGGGCGGGCTGAACAATTGTCATTTGCCAGTCCCTCTCCCGTATATAATTTTGCGGGCAAAACAACATTGCGCGAAATGGCCGGTCTTTTGCGAACAAGCCGGTTGCACATCGGCGTAGATAGCGCGGCGCCGCATATTGCGGCAGCGGTTGGCACATCAACACTTACCATCTATGGACCGTCCGATTGGCGTGATTGGGCGCCAACGGGAGAGAAAAATAAAGTTGTACTGCCGGATATGGATTGCTCACCATGTTATAAAAAAGGGTGTGACGGCAGCGGCAGAAGCGAATGTCTGGAAACATTAACTGTTGCCAAGGTACAGGATGCTGTAGAAATGGCGATGAATAAATTGAACAAAAATAATGGTTTGGAAGAAGCGTGAGAGAGCTATCCACAGGCAAAGTAAGTTATATCGGCTCGCAATTTGGGCTGCCGGGTCTCTGATTCCCGTCCCCTGTACTTTCGTACAGTTGTGTCAGCTAAAAATAAATGTTAAAAATTTAATATGAATTTGCATCCCCAACTTAAAAATTACAAATTTTATTTAATGCTTTTTGGCGATATCGTAATTTTCACACTGGCGCATATCATGGCTTATTTAGTGCGCTTTGAATTTTCTCTCACACCTGCGCTTATTGATCAAATTAAAACAGTGCTCATTTGGCTTGTTCCCCTGAAGTTGATTGTCTTTTTATCATTTGGCCTTTATCGAGGTATGTGGCGCTATACAGGCATTAGGGATTTATGGCTGCTATTGCAGGCAACCCTTATCTCCAGTCTGATTATAGTAGCTATTATATTTTACGCAAACAAGTTTGTAGGATATTCCCGTGCTGTTTTTATTGCAGACTGTATTTTAACTTTCTTGCTTGTCGGAGGGAAACGAGTACTTGTCCGCACGCTGTTTGCTGTATTTGACAACGGCCGAGGCTTTGCTACGCTTCCGCAGCTAATGGATCTGAAAAGAGTGTTGATTGTTGGAGCGGGTGATGCGGGCGAAAAAATAGCAAGAGAAATACTGGAAAGCTTGCAATTTCATTACAATCTGGTCGGATTTATCGATGACGATAAAAGAAAACAGGGAGAATCAATTCACGGCATAAAAGTTCTTGGTACTGTTGAAAAAATCGGGAAAATATCTGAAAAAAAAGGTGTGCAGGAAATACTTATAGCCATATCTACAGGCAAAGGCGATCGAATTCGACGTATTGTAGAGGAGTGTCAGAAATGCAATGTTTCTTATAAAATATTGCCCGGCATCAGCGATGTCATTAACGGCCGGGTCAGCACAAAATTACTAAGGGAAATCCGTTATGAAGATCTACTGGGGCGATCGCCCGTCCATCTTGATAGTAAAGGCATCCGCAGTTACCTTGATGGCAAAACGGTTTTAATTACTGGGTGCGGCGGATCGATTGGTTCCGAATTATGCCGGCAGGTTATAAAATTCCAGCCCTCATCCATCATCTTGCTCGACGATAGTGAATCCAATCTATTCAGTATCCAGATGGAAATGCAAAACGAAAATTACTGCCGCCACTGCGAAGCTATTCTGGGTCAGGTGCAGGACGAAACTTTAATGAATAGTATTTTTGAAAAATACAAACCCGACGTTGTCTTTCACGCGGCGGCTTATAAGCATGTACCCATGTTGGAGAAAAATCCCTGGCAGGCCGTTGTCAATAATATTACCGGCAGTCGAGTGGCGATGGAAATGGCCATCAAGCACCATGTAGGTCGATTTGTTCTGGTATCTACCGATAAGGCCGTTCGCCCGACCAATGTCATGGGTGCTAGCAAACGGGTGACAGAATTGATTATGCAATGCCAGCAGGGTAACGGCACAAGTTTCATGGCTGTGCGGTTTGGCAATGTGGTGGGATCGTCTGGTTCCGTCATTCCCATTTTCCGTCGTCAGATCGAGCAGGGAGGGCCGGTGACGGTCACGCATCCGGAGGTCAACCGCTTCTTTATGACAATAACAGAAGCCTCGCAGATGATCTTGCAGGCCGGTGCTATGGGTGAAGGCGGAGAAGTCTTTATTTTAAGAATGGGAACACCGGTTAAAATAGCTGATATGGCACGGGATCTAATCAGCCTTTCGGGAAAAGAGCCGGATGTGGATATCAAAATTGTTTTTACCGGTTTGCGTGATGGGGAGAAATTACATGAAGAACTTATTGTCGTAGGCGAAGATATTGGGCCCACGATCCACGAAAAGGTCATGGTTCTGCGTTCTAACAGCTTCTTCAACGGTGCAAAAAATCAGCAGGAAGCCAGAAAACATCTCTATCGTCAACTTGACGATCTGGCGAAGATAGCTGCGTGTCACGACGCAAAAGGCATTAAAATGAAACTCAAAGAAATTGTGCCGGAATACATACCTCAGGAAAACGAAGGGGTTCTTTAGCAATAAATCTTAACTGAATTTTAGAAAGATCAAAATATTGAAACCAGCTTGTTTGTTGTTTCCCGGATACCTTGGGAGAGACCTTTGCACAACGTCCAATTTGTCATTGCGAGCGAAGCGAAGCAATCTCATAAGCCACTGATTCTCAAAGAGATTGCCACGGCGCACATGCGCCTCGCAATGACAGGAAGCAAGTTGTGCAAAGTTTTCCTTTTGTAATCCAGAGAGCGGAGCTGTATAATCATTGTAGGGATTGTTCCCCGAGCAGTTCGATAACCGGCTGTAATTCAGGAGGCAGATAAATTTATGGACTATGTTTACATGATTTTCAAAGGATTTGTTGATCCAGTTTTAATCGTAATTTTGCTGCTGCTTGTCGCTTTCTTTATTTGCCTGATTGGCAGCAAGAAAAAAAGCGGCGTTTTGGTTCTCTTTTTGTCTATTGTTTTGCTTTATGGCGCAAGTATTTTTCCTGTGGCCAACTACCTTTGCTACTATTTAGAAAAGGATTATATTAACAACCAAAGTGATACCCGGCAAAATCTTGATGTGGTTGTCGTGCTGGGTGGCGGCGCTCATGATATTAATTCTTTAAATAAGACTTTCCCCAATGAAGTGACCATTGCCCGTCTTCTTTCCGCCATAGATGTTTATAATAAAAACGGGGCGAAGTATTTTGTGTGCATGGGCAAAGGGAGCGGTAAAATTGCAGAAGGGGATTTAATGGCACAGTTGGCACAAAAACTTGGAGTGCCGAAAGAAAAAATTATTGCGGAAGGCAAATCAATAAACACGTGGGCAAGCGCCGTGGAACTGCATCGCATGTTTGCCAATAAAAATATTTCTATCGGGCTTGTTACTTCCGCCTGGCATCTTAAAAGAGCGCAGAAGGAATTTAAAAAATATTTCGATGATGTAGTGCCGTTTCCGGCTAATTACTACTACACATCATCTGCCGAAAATATTTTTGTCAAATACGCGCCGCAGACTGATGCACTTTTTAAAACCTCTCAGGCCTTAAGAGAAATCGTCGGCAAGCTATGGTATAGCGTAAAAAGTTTGACGCAATAATATGACTTGCCTCCTGGAGCGTAAGAGCAGCGGAAATCACGGGTATTAAACCCTCCGCTGCGCGGGATTGTTCAACTTACCAATTCCGCTACGCTTGCGGAATTGGAGTTTCACAACAATAAAGGGAATGTTGAAAACCAATGATTAGTTACAAAAAGAACTCGAAGCCCGTCATTCTTGTGACCGGTGGTACAGGCTATATCGGGAGTCACACCGTTGTTGCCCTTACCCTTGCGGGCTATAATCCAGTTATTGTAGATAATCTCTCCAATAGTAAGGCCTCTGTTCTGAAACGTATCGAAGATATCACAGGGGATTTACCGCCTTTCTATAAAATCGATTTACGTGACCGCTCCGCCCTTGATACCGTTTTTCAGGAAAATCCAATCGCGGGTGTTATCCACTTCGCGGGTCTGAAGGCCGTGGGAGAATCGGTTGCAGAACCACTGCGCTATTATGAAAACAACTTACAAAGTTCCATCTCGCTTTGCGATATCATGGCAAAACGCGGCGTAAAAAAAATAATCTTCAGCTCATCTGCTTCTGTCTACGGAGACGCATCCATCGTACCCATCAAAGAGAATGCCCCAACGGTACCCACCAATCCCTACGCCCGCACAAAGCTCATCATTGAAAACATACTTCAGGACATTTATGTTGCCGCCCCAGATTGGCGCATTATGATCCTGCGATACTTCAATCCTGTCGGCGCCCATGAAAGCGGACTGATTGGTGAGGATCCTCAGGAGATACCAAACAATCTTATGCCCTATATCGGCCAGGTTGCCGTGGGTCGACGCGAACGACTAAATATTTTCGGCAACGATTACCCGACATCCGACGGCACAGGTGTGCGTGACTATATCCACGTTATGGATCTTGCTGAGGGACATGTATCTGCCTTGAAAAATATAGAAACGGAAACTTTCCAGACTCCAAAGATCATCAACCTTGGCACAGGCGAGGGTTATACAGTTATGGAGATGATTCGCGCCTTCGAGAAAGCATCGGGAAAAACGATCGCCTATCATATTACGGACCGCCGCGCAGGTGATATAGCGGCTTGCTATGCAGACACAACTCTTGCGCAAGAGCTTCTGGGATGGAAAGCCAGACGTAGCCTTAAGGATATGTGTGCCGACGCCTGGCGTTGGCAATCACGCAATCCCGATGGTTATCCCTTATAATTTCAATTAAAAATTTATAGAAATGAGGAAAATATGAAAGGAATAATCCTAGCTGGCGGTTCAGGCACTCGCCTGTACCCCATCACTACCACCATCTCCAAGCAACTTCTGCCGGTCTTTGACAAGCCCATGATCTACTATCCACTTTCGGTACTTATGTTAGCGGGCATGAGGGAAATCCTTATTATTTCAACACCGCGGGATTTGCCTCTATACAAAGAGCTTTTTGGGGATGGCTCGCATCTGGGTCTATCCTTGACCTACGCTGAGCAGCCTAATCCTGGGGGGCTTGCCCAGGCTTTCCTTATCGGGGAATCATTTATCGGGCAGGATAATGTTTGTCTCATCCTGGGTGATAATATTTTTCATGGTTATGGTCTTTCTGGAATATTGGAAAAAGCAGGCAACCTAACGGATGGCGCTCTTGTTTTTGGGTACTGGGTAAAAGATCCGCAACGTTATGGCGTTGTTGCCTTTGATAATCTGGGGAAGGCTATCAGCCTTGAAGAAAAACCAACAAAGCCGAAATCCAACTATGCGGTTGTGGGTCTCTATTTTTACGATAAGAGCGTCGTGGAGATCGCCAGGAACCTGAAACCATCACCCAGAGGTGAACTGGAGATTACAGATGTTAATAAAGAATATCTGAAGCGTGGCAGCCTCAAAGTAGAACTGTTGGGTAGAGGCATGGCTTGGCTTGATACCGGCACCCACGAAAGCCTTTTGGAAGCCAGCAACTTCATCGCCACAATTGAACACCGCCAGGGCCTCAAAATAGCGTGCCTCGAAGAGATTGCCTATACCAAAGGCTACATCACGAAGGAACAATTGCTGATCCTGGCCAAACCACTGGCTGGCAACCAGTACGGAGAATACCTGAAGAATATGGTGAATATGGGGTCACCCATTTAATCTTGATGGCACCCTAATTACTTTTGAAAGGATTTATATTTATGGAACAGCAAAATAATGAAATCAACGATGAGATTAATCTTTACGATTATTGGAAAGTCCTTGTAAAAAGAAAAAAAGTTTTCCTGAGTATATTCCTTGTCCCGTTAGGAATAGCAATCATTATCAGCTTGATTCTGCCGCGCTATTACAGAGGTGAAAGCGAAATAAGCATTCCTGCAATAGCTGCCCCCAACACGCCGTCGGCAATAGCTGCCCCCGATATTGTTAACCTTATTGGTAATATTGATGATGCTAAAAAAGTTAAAATATTTGCCAACAATTCAGGTGCAATTAAAAGTGTATTGCTATCAATTCCTAAAAAATCCACTGATAAAATAAATATAACTGTTGATGCTAAAACAGCGGATATGCTGCCCCAGGCTTTTAAAGACATATTTGGTTATATTAACAATATACCGGAAATCAGGGAAGAAATTGCAAGCATAAAAGAAGAGAACGATTTGAAAATAAAGAAACTTATAGAAGTTAAGAAGGCAAATCTCGTTTTTTTTAATGACCTATTAGGTATGATCAAGAAAAGACAATTAACTGTTATTAATATTAATCCAGCAGACTTGGTTAAGAGAGATAGTGATCTATCTTTAGAAATCAAGAATCTTCAGCTTGCAAAAGCAAAGACTTTTATATTAGGCCCATCCTCGATTACTAAGCAACCTACCAATTCACAGATAAAAAATATAATTATCATTACCGGCCTTTTAAGCCTCATGGCTGGTATTTTTGTTGTATTTTTTCTTGAGTATATTGAACGAATGAAAGCGCGTGAAAGCAGCGGAGAAAAATCATGAAAAAAGATAATCTGGAAACCATATTGGAAGACATTAACGGGAAATTTGATTTGGTTTTAGAGGGGCATACTGTCCTGAACAAGCGCATTGATGATCTTGATCATAAATTAGATGATCGGTTTGATCTGCTGTCTTTCAAAATGCAAGCGGGGCATGAAAGCCTCAACGCCAAAATTGAAAATGTCGAAACCAGTCTCAGCCAGCGGATTGACAGCGTAGAAACCAGCCTCAACACCAAAATTGACAACGTCGAAAACAGTCTCAGCGGCAAAATTGATGCAGTTGCCGTTAATCTTGCCGCGCACCGCCGGGATACAGAGGCACATCCGACAATTTATAAGCTCAAAGAAGGTA
>SESG01015976.1_pt1 | contig 16929 bp, 10 predicted proteins | sample 3171421 | NCBI WGS metagenome assembly SESG01 (sample SAMN10866946, study PRJNA518727) | freshwater metagenome | biome: subpolar coniferous forest; feature: holomictic lake; material: water; isolation source: holomictic Lake 227, 6 m and 8 m depth | place: Canada: near Kenora, Ontario | collected... | reverse complement strand
ACCCAATTGTAAAAATGACACAACAGGCTTTGATGACAGGCCTTTTGGTACCACTGATGGACTTTGGTTTGCATTTGCCAATGGAATTTACTCAGCCTTGTCGTCGCAACTGAAACCACAGTTTCTGAAGATGAAACAAGTAGGTGACCGGTTTGAAAATAAATTAATTTCACTGAATCGCGAAAGCGGATTTTTTCAGTTTAGCTCCACCCTAATCGGTGGTATTTACGTTGAAAACAATTTATATACCAAAATAAAAACAGAATTTCCAGGACGCTAACATTTTAAATTTACAGATATGAAAAATTTTACTTTTTTCTGTATGATTCTAGCTTGCCTTTTGCCACTCAATTTATTGGCACAATATACCAAAATGATTGATGTATTGGAAGATACAGAATCTGAAATGAATGATGGGAAACTGACCTTACGGTTTTTTGATGCCCAGACAGGACAGCCGGTAAAAGATGCTAAAATCACACTTGCTGAAATTGGAGAATTTAGTTCTGATGCTTTTGGAAAAGTGAGATTTGCTAAAGTAAAAGATGGGAAATATGCTTTTACATTTTCTAAAAATGACTATATATCTGCCAGTTATCAGTTTGAAGTAATAGCTGAAACGATTTTTTTTAATCGTTTTTCGGTTTGTCCACGGACAGAGCTTGGAGCTATCCGCATTGTTCTTGACTGGGATAAATCTCCTGCTGATTTGGATTTACATCTCACAAAATCAGGCTCTTACCATATTTCTTTTCATGATATGCTTAAATCGGCCGATGGAACTGCCCAACTCGACCGGGATGATATGGATGGATTCGGACCTGAAACTATCACTATAAACAAAACAGATAATACGGCGAGTTACAGTTGCTTTGTATACGACTACAGCGACAACTCAAATCCCAAAACGTCAGACCTGTCACGCAGTAAAGCTGTTTTGCGAATTTACAACAACAATGAGTTAAAGGACACATTCTATATCCCACGTGATAAAACAGGCAATGTATGGTCAGTATTCGAAATCAAACAGGGCGAAGTGATTGATGTAAATAAAATTTCCGGGAGAAATTAATGGATAACCAACTTTGCATTCTTTTTCAAAATTAAACCAAGTATTATGATTAATAAAAAAGTATTGTTGTTCATCTGCGGATGTATTTTTATAGGCTTTCTACCTAAGGAATTAAAAGCTCAAAATATAGCTGAAATAAAAGCTGACCGTGAGAATTTTATCTGGGGTGAAGGCAGCGGTGCCACGCTGAAAGAAGCCGATCAGATTGCATTGGCTGACATCATTGGGCAAATATCGACACAGGTTGAGAGCAGATTTGAGAAAACAGTTTCCGAGACTGGCGATAAATTTAAAGAAACGGTTAATGATGTGTTGAAAACTTACTCGAGTGCCACGTTGAAAAATACCGAACGAGTTATTGTGCAAAATGAACCCGATACAAAAGTGTTCAGATATGTAAGAAGAACCGAAGTTGCCAAAGTTTTTGAATCACGAAAAAACAAACTTATAGAACTGGCTCACAATGGAGAGGCGGCCCTGAAAAATATTCAGATTGCCGATGCACTTCGCTATTATTATTGGGCTCAAACCTTACTGAGAAGTCATCCCGACGCATCGGATATAAAAATGACAAGTTCTTCGGGTGAAGAAGTACTGCTGATAACCTGGCTTCCGGTTCAGATAAATCAGATTTTTTCAAATATGATGATTAAAATAGATGAGGTGGAAAAAAAGGATAACTACACCAACTGCCTGCTTGATATTCGTTATAAAAATGAACCTGTTCACAGCTTCGATTACACCTATTGGGGTGGACAAGACTGGTCAAATATTGTCAGTGCTAAGGACGGTGTAGGTGTAATTGAATTACCCCGGACCGATAATGGAACTGACATTCGGATAAAAATGGAATATGCTTTTGAGGGTGAAGCAAATATTGATATGGAATTGCGCGATGTTATGCAAAAAATCCCACAGGTTCCATACAAAAGCAGTTACATGATTGTCAATACAAAAACAACAAAACCGATTGCAACATTGCCCCAAGCGATAAGCATTGCTCAAACAAATAATGTGAGTGAAACCAATAGTATTGCCGTAAATTCTGTTACAACTACTCCGGCAACTCCGACAATAGAAGCTGAACAAATGCCGAAAGCAGGTATAAATTCAATGAATATACTAAACAATGTTGCGGATAAAGAAGTGGTTATGAAAAAGATTATTACAGCTATCAATACTAAAAATTATGAAGCGGCTCAAGGTCTTTTTTCAGACGACGGTTATTCTATTTTTCAAAAATTAATGGAATACGGCAATGCCAGAATCTTGAAAATGAATGATTTAAAATATTATCAATACGATCAATTAGTGATCTGTCGTTCCATTCCCATGAGTTTTAATTTTAAATCAAACAACCGTACATTCGTTGAAAATGTAGTTTTTTATTTTGATAAAGACAACAAAATATGTAATCTTACTTTCAGTTTGTCGAAATTGTCTGTTGACGATATAGCAGCAAACACTAACTGGAGTGAGCAAACACGGATGTTGATAATGAGCTTTATGGAAAACTACAAAACGGCTTATTCGCTGAAACGGCTCGATTACATTCAAAAAATATTTTCAGACGATGCACTTATCATTACCGGAACTGTAACGAAAGTGAATAATACGCCCGAAAACAAATTTTTAAATAATACTATCGTAAAATACAATCGCTTGACTAAAGCCAAGTACCTGAAAAATCTCGAATATTCGTTTAAAAGCAATGAGTATATTAATATCCGTTTTGCTGACAATACTGTTCGTCGTTCCGGCAAAAGTAATGATATATATGGGATTCAGATTAAACAGGATTATTTCTCGACTAATTATGGAGACTCTGGCTATTTATTCCTCCTTATAGACCTTTCGGATACTATTTCACCTCAGATTCATGTCCGTACCTGGCAACCTGAGAAAAATCCGGATGGCAGCATATATGGATTATCGGATTTTTAAAACTTAAAAAATAACCATAAAAAATAATCTTATGATTAAGAAACTAATATCCTTCGTTTTGCTTTTATGCCTTAGTGGATCTTTATTCGCAGAGATTAGCGTTAAATCGTTCCGAAAGCTCGAAACAGACCTTGATGCGCGTTTAAATGAATCAATTAAAGATCAAAATGGCGATTTATGTGCTATCATCAAAGTGGTCACATCCCAAACCGGATTTACATTCGATTGCGGACAGATTGGCATTATGAAAACTGTTCAAAAAACCGGCGAAATATGGGTATACGTACCATTTTCAACCAAACGAATCACCATTGCACATCCTGTTCTTGGTTTCTTGAGAGATTTTATGTTTCCTATGTCGGTGGAGAAGGCAACGGTGTATGAACTCATTTTGACAACTGATAAAGTGGTGACCACGATAGAAAAAAACGAAATGGATACACAATGGCTTTTGATTAATACCGATCCAACCGGTGCCGATGTATATATCAACGACCAACCGGTAGGTAAAACGCCCTATCAAAACGAATTTCCAATAGGAAAATACACTTACCGCCTCCAAAAAGAACTATATATAAACGAAGCTGGGATTGTTGAATTGAAGCCCGGCGATCAAAAACAAATTATTAAACTGCAGTTGAAACCAAACTATGGGACATTGCAAATATCCTCCACTCCCGAAAATGGAGCTAAAGTGAGTATGAACGGTATGCCAACTGGCAAAATAACACCTTGTAAACTCGAAATGGTACCCGCAGGCGAGCATACCGTGAAAGTAAGTTATGATCTGTATGAAACAACTTCTCAGAAGCTGACAGTTATTCCGGGTGAAACCAAACAAGTAGTTATCAATATGAATCCGGCTTTTTCAGAAGTCACTTTACAATCAGACCCAAAGGCTGATATTTATATTAACGGTATTTTTAAAGCCAACGGAAACTGGCAAGGTCGATTAACTCCTGCTGTTTATTCTTTTGAGGCAAAATTAGAAAAGTATACTACGGCTACTGAAAGTAAAGCTATTGAAATTGGTATTCCGGTAAACATTACCTTAAAACCTAAAGCTCGTACAGGAAACTTAAAAGTGATTAGTAATCCCTTTGAAGCGACCATAAAAATTAACGGGAAAGTTATGGGACAAACCCCTACCACTTTGCGAAACATGCTTATTGGTGAATATAGTACTGAAATCTCCTTGCCGGGGTATTCTACAGCAATTGAAAAAACAACAATAACCGAGGGTCAAACTGCAATTATCAATGCTACGCTGATAAATGGTCGAAGTACAACTATCAATTCCGAACCAAGCGGGGCAAGTTTGACCATTGATGGGGTAATGGTTGGAACAACGCCCTATACCGGTTCTGTCCCTTACGGAAATCATAAAATAAAACTTGAACAAGGTTCAAATAAGGCGTATAAAAATCTGCTGGTGAGCGAGTCTGATAATCCGAATTACACATTAACATTTGCAACAACTTACGGGAATCTGGATATTTCAAACAACTCATATGCGTCGATTTATATTGATGGAGAATTCAAAGGAATGAGCAGTTGGCAGGGTAAACTTCCTTCTGGAAGTTATCGGGTTGAGGTGAAAAAAGATGGACTTAAAACAGCTTCACAACAAGTGGAATTATTCGAAGACGACAATCAGAAAATAGCACTTGAACCGGCTGAGTCTTTTGGTTCACTTGACGTGAACACCGACCCTATTGGAGCAACTATTCTAATTAATGGTAAAGAACGTGGTTTGTCACCAAGCATTATCACAAACTTGTCGACAGGAAATTATGATGTGGAATTACGAAAAGAAGGTTCATCAAGTATATTAAAGAAAGTGTTTATTCGGGAAAATGAAACAACAAAACTGGATGAAAAACTTTCGTTAGGATTAGTATTTACAGTTCAATCTATTCCTTCAGGAGTTGATATTTTTGTGGATGGAATTGCTTCCGGAAAAACACCAAAAGACATAGCACTTTCATACAGCACGCACATTATCAAAGTAACAGATGGAAAAATAAGCCAGGAATCTCAAGTGGAAGTTAGCAAAGAATCCGCTACTACCTTGTTATTTCAGCTTTACGAATGCAATCAAACAAAATCAATCACATCCATTCCTTCGGGTGCAAATGTGATTGTAGATGGCAGCATTATTGGCACGACTCCCATGAGCCAATTGCTAAAGGAAAAAGAAATGAAAATTAAAATAGAAAAAAAAGGATTCGACCAATCGCTTAGTACTTTACGCTGTGAAGACAATGGTCTGAATGTGAAACTAAAACCAAAGAAAACAGGCCATTTGTATATTGAAGTAGGTGCTGCAATTCCGTTAATATCTACACAATCGGAGTTTCTGAGTAACATGGCCTATCAGGTACGTGTTGCTTATATGAAAACACTTGGCGTTTATGCAAAATATGAAACGAGCGGCTCTCCACAAAGTATTGATTATACTACGGCAAACATTCCCTCAAATTATTATTATGCTACTTCCGGAACTATTGTAGAAAAATATAGTCGGGTTGGATATGTAGTCGGTGCCATGTTGCATGTAAGTCCTGTAACACTCTATGTTGGTGCCGGAATTGGATATTACAATCATTATATCAGTGCTAGCTTATATAAATATTCCGATAATAGCTTATACAAGCAAATTTACTTAGGAGATACCAATTCAATATTAGGAACAGGAATGGAAAGTGAAGCGGGGTTAATCTTTGGCGGTAAAACATTTACGTTCTCTGTTGGAGTATCGAATATCGAATTTAAATATTATGAAATATCAGCTGGGTTAGGTATAATGTTTTGATAAAATTAAGAATTATGAAAAAAGTTATGATAAACAAGGTAAATAGAAAAGTGAAATTCAGTGTAAATTTCAGTATATTAGTGTTCATTTTGGGAAGTTTGTTATTATTTAATGCCTGTTTAGATGAATCTCCTTTTGCAAAAACAAATAAAACAGATTCAAATTCCGGAATAAATACAGATAATGACGGGAATGTATTCAACACGGTAACTATAGGAAATCAGGTTTGGATGGCTGAAAACTTAAGGAGCACTAAATACAGGGATGGAAGTTCTATAACTAATGTTACCGGAACCTCACAATGGGGAGCATTAACAACGGGAGCATATTGTTCAGTTCTTAATAATAGTACTAATTCAAAAACCTATGGTCAACTATACAATTGGTATGCAATTACTGACTCCCGCAATATTGCTCCAAAAGGTTGGCACGTTCCAACCTATTACGAATGGGATGAAATGTTTTACTATATAGGTGTAGACAGCTTAGCAGGTGAAAAATTAAAAGAAACAGGAACGACTCATTGGACCTATCCAAATACAGGAGCAACCAATATATATGGTTTTAATGCTCTGCCATCGGGTTGGAGACAAGATGATGGACTATTCTACGCTTTTGGGTACAGCACTTTTTGGTGGACAAGTACTGAAAATGCCAGCAATACATTGAATGCTTACGGTAGGGAGATAGATTACAATAAAAGCAGTTTGGACAGATACTATACGTATAAAAGCTGGGGATTAACAGTTCGCTGTGTAAGAGATGAGGCTGCAAATACCAGTAGCACCCCAATGATAAGTTATTCCGGTTCATATTATTTTTATAACGGAACACCTATTATACCTACTTATCCAACAAACATTGGTGGTCTGGTTTATTCATCAGCAGTTGTATCTACTTTGGCAGGTAGCGGAATTTCAGGTTCAACTAATGGAACTGGAAGTTCAGCAAGTTTTAACTCACCTAATGGAATCGCAACAGATCTAAGTGGAAATATCTTTATCGCAGATAAGAGTAATCACAAAATCCGTAAGATAACATCATCCGGAGTAGTTTCTACATTTGCAGGTAGTGGCACTGCCGGATCAACAGATGGAACTGGAACAGCTGCAAGTTTTAATAATCCTGAAGGATTGACAAGTGATGCTTCGGGCAACGTTTATGTAGCTGATGCTGGGAATAACAAAATCCGTAAAATCACATCAGCCGGAGTAGTAACTACATTTGCGGGAAGTGGTACTGCGGGATTTCTGGATGGAACAGGAACCACTGCAAAATTCTATTATCCATACGGTATAACGATAGATGCCTCAGGGAATGTATTTGTATCAGATAGAACGAATAATAGGATCCGTAAAGTAACATCAGCAGGAACTGTTTCAACATTAGCAGGAAGTGGAACTGCCGGTTATGCTGACGGAACCGGCACCTTTGCCAGTTTTAACAGCCCTTTGGGAATAACTGTTGATGCAAACGGATTTATATATGTAGTTGACTGTTATAATCAACGAATCCGTAGAATTACGTCATCAGGAGTAGTTAGCACACTTGCCGGAAGTGGGTCTGCCGGTGTTGTTAATGGAAAAGGTGTTTTAGCTAGTTTTAATAATCCAACTGGAATAACCGTTGATGCTTCAGGAAATGTATATATAGTTGATAATAACAATCAAGTAATTCGCTTGATTTCGCCGGCAGGATTAGTAACCACCTTAGCCGGTAGTGGAACAGCCGGATCAGCTGATGGAACTAACCTGACTGCAAGTTTTTATTATCCTTTAAGCATATGTATTGATACGAATTGGAATTTATTTCTGACCGATCAGAATAATAATAAAATCCGTAAAATTACTCAATACGGTTATTTTATCAGCCCGGCATTACCTGCAGGATTGAACTTTGATACCTCAACCGGTACAATCAGCGGAACACCTTCAGTAAGTAGCTCTTCAAAAACGTATACAGTTATAGCTATCAATGAATATGGGAATTATTCTACCACATTCAATTTAACTATATATTAAAATATAATATTGCTAAACTCAGAAAGGTGGAACTAAACTTCCACCTTTCATTACTATATTGATTTTCAAAATAAAATAATATTTCTCAAAATCTATTGCGTTTTAATTTGTAACTTAAAAGTAGTCTTTTCCCTTTTTTTTCTGATTTTCGCTTTTTGTTTGTCTTGTTTTTCTGATTGTATAATCTTTCAATTCACTATAAAACAACACCTTAAAACAAATTCGTATGAGAAAAAATGTTTTTCCCCTGTTCCTTCTTTTCATTGGAACACTTACATTAGTGGCCCAGGTAGCCACTTCCAACAAAGGAATGATTCCTTCACACTACGACCGCAATGCACTCACGGTACTTATTTTGGATAACAACGGAGCTTATATCCACGATATCAAAAATGCTACCGGCAGTCTGGCTATTCCCGAAAAGTATGACGACAACTCACAAAATGTCAAGTGGCTAGCTTCAGAATCGAATCAAAATCAAATTCTTCAGGCCATTGATCGATCAAAGTTAGCCAATAAAATTATGGCAAGCTTGTTTTCACGCTCTTCAAACGGCGATTTCGACATGACACTGATTGGCAAACGTGGACTTTACAACGCCACTGTTGAAGAAATGATGAAAGCATCGGCATCAAAAATCGGTTTAAATAAGATAAAAGATACGGGACGGTCATTGGTTAACAACTCATATATTCAGGTTATCGATCTCCGTAATGTGGTGTCGATGCAGGAATATTATGATGCTCAGGATGCTGCCAATCGTAAGTCAGCAGCCTATGCCGGAACAGTATTTAAACCTGTCGACCGTACGCAAAACGGCTGGAAAGGTGATGTGCTTTCTTATCTTTACCGTATCGAACCGTCAAATGTCGACAGTCTTTACGATAAAATGTGGATATATAGTGACGATAACAATGCTGTCAGGGAATACAAAAAAACACTTTTCGATAATTCGAAATTTGGTTTTAGTTATGTGACTTCAGTAAAATCTCAGGCTAATGGCACACAATACAATCCCGGACAATTATTAGCACCAACTGTACAACTTGGCAGAGAAGCATTGTTCAGCAAACTGCTTAATTCTGCCCTTATATCAGCTTTATATGAAATCGAAACGAATTATGAGCCATTTAGGGTGAAAACATCAGTATATGCGGTGCAACCAATTCGTGCAAAAATTGGAACTAAAGAAGGCCTGGCGGTTGATCAACGCTTCTTTGTGCTTGAAAACATGCAGAATTCGAAAGGCGAAACCACTTCACAACGTAAGGGGGTAGTATTTGTAGCAAAAGTAGAGAATAATTCAATAGTAGCAACCACAGCAACGACTGAACAATCGAGGTTCTATCAGACTGCCGGGAAGAAACTTGAACCCGGAATGACTATGCAACAACGAAATGATATCGGACTAGGACTATCAGCAGGATATGGTTCTTTGATTGGTGGTATGAGTGGTTTTTATCTGAAAGCTGAGGAGAATATTGCCACATTGTCTCATTTCGTACCCGGTAATTCTAAAAACATGATTAAAATTACGCAACTCAAAGCTTTTTTTTCTGCAGCTTTTGATGCTGGAAATTATGGTGGTTATGATTATTCGTTTACCCGTATGCAGTTTGGGATTTCAAAAGGATTTTATTTTCTTCGTAATTTTTCTGTTGCTCCTTTTGTTTCCTACGGAGTAGAAGCTGCAAAATCACCCAACTGGACTGATGATACTTCCGTAAATACGGCCTTTCTAAATATCGGTGCTTATGCCACGGTCAACATTTTGTATAATCTACAGGCTGTTGGAACGCTGAATTTGTATAATTTAGTAGGGAATGCGTATCAAAAAGTGGGTGATGTCACTTCTGATTACGCACATACCTATGATTATTATTTTAATGGCAGAAGCGGTCTGGCTATTGAAGTAGGAATTCGTTACGAGTTATAATCATTAAATCCAAAGAATATGAGAAAAAAAATTATTTTCACCGGAATAATTACGTTGGTTGCTTTAATTTCCACAGCACAAACCAGACGTGATTTAAAAGCGATGTATCACAGCCAGTATAGTTATGAAGTTAGTTGTCTGGGTGTAGGACAGGATGGTACTAAAGCCATTAAAGTATGGGGTTACGGAAAAAATGCGGAAGTTGCAGCTTATAATGCCAAACGCGATGCAGTTGCCGTTATGATTTTCCGGGGTGTACCGGGTGGTAACGGAGCAGCACCAACTCCGGCCATTCTCAGCATCGATGGGTATGAAAAAAATGCAGAGTTTTTCGATGCATTCTTTAAGAGTGGAGGTATGTATCTGAGCTTTATCAATTTGACTACCGACGGCGTTCCAAGCGGCGATGACCGTGTGCGAATGGAAAAAGGCTACAAAGTTGCTATTTGTGCCTCAGTCAACTATGACGGACTTCGCAAATACCTGGAAGAAAAAGGTATTGCAAAGAAACTTGATGCCGGATTTTAATTAATTCACAAGTACTAATGCATAATTAAAACGATACAATATGAAAAAATTAATTTTAATATCTTCAATAATTTTACTGAGCTTACTGGCTTACAGTCAAGCCAAAAAGCCTACAATTATGGTTCTTCCGAGCGATAATTTCTGTATCTCTAAAGGGTATTTTTCAACAGTAACTATAAATGGTGCGGAACAGAAGATTCCCAATTACAAAAAAGCCTTTCAGGAAAATGACCAAATACGGTTGGTAATTACCAAAATGGGGGCTATTATGTCTGATCGAAGTTTCCCGCTGAAAGATCTGGAACAAACCCTGAAAAGCATCGATAGTGAAGGAGCTGAATTGAGTATGATGTCTTCGAAAAGTTCGGGTGCTGCCATTAAGGAAAGCCCGATTGATGTACTGAAACGCACTGCCAAGGCTGATATCATTATGGATATTGATTACAGCATCAAACGCCAGGGACCAAACCAAATCATCACATTCAACCTCAGAGGCCTGGATGCTTATACCAACAAACAAGTGGCAGCAGCTGCAGGAGTTGGTTCGCCTTCTTCGTTCGCCACAGCCGATTTATTGCTTGAAGAAGCTGTGTTGAGCCAAATGGATGGTTTCAACGGTCAGTTAAGTAAACATTTCGACGATATGTTTAAAAATGGACGTGAAGTGGTGGTAGTGGTCCGTGCTTGGAATGGTTCAGAAGTGGATTTGGAAACTGAATTCACCGTAAATGGCGAAAAAGAATCGCTGGCACAACATATTGAAAACTGGATGAGTACTAATACGGTTTCCGGTCGTTTCTCAACGGTTGATGCAACAGAAAACGTGCTCAAAATGGATCAGGTACGCATCCCAATGATGTACACCAACAGCAGCGGTCGTGAAGTGGCTATGGATACGAAACGCTTTGTGACCAATCTGAATAAATTTCTGGCTGCTGCACCATTTAATATTGTGACTAAAATATACCAACGCGGACTCGGTGAAGCGTGGTTAATCATTGGCGAGAAATAAGATTAATCCAGCAAAATCAGATAAATATGAAACGACTCATAAGAAGTATATTAGCAATTATTTGCATATTGATCGTCAGTAACACGGCAATTTCGCAGAATAACGCCCAGCAAAGCGACGACAACCAACGCATAGCCATCGCTCCCACCCTGCCTCCAGAATTACAAAAGACCTATCCGGAAGCTTCTTTAAATGTATTATTAAATAAAATGAAAACTATGGTCAGTCTGAATGGAATGAGCGCCGTGGAAGGAATGAATTTTGTGGTTATTTATCCGCAGGTTTCAGTCCTTAAAAGCGATGTAACCGCCACCACTCCCGCCATGTTTGCCTATAGATTGGAAGTAATTATTAATGTAGCCGATTATTATTCGGGCAATGTGTATGCAACAGCTTCTCAAGAAGTTGCCGGAGTTGGAAAAACTCAACAAGCTGCCTATACATCAGCTTTTCAGCAGCTTACCGAGCGAGCCGGGAAATACAAACTGATGATTGAAAAGGCTAAAGGCGGGATACTGGGTTATTATAATACCCATTGCGATTTGGTAATTTCGAAGGCAAAAGGTTTAGCTGCTCAACGGAAATACCACGAAGCACTGGACTTACTGAATGGTGTGCCAACCGTGTGCCGGGAGTGTTTCGATAAATGCAATCTGGCTGCTCAGGAAATCGCTGCCAATATGCCTGTTGCCATTCCACGTGAAGAACCGCTTGTAGAACCAAGAGAAAAAGTAATTCCATCCGAAAGTCAGGAATTAGTTGAACTGGGAAATAATATCTTCATTCGTTACAAAAATTGCAGGCTTATTGGTGATATAACAACTGTTTTCTTTGAATTAATCAACAAAAACGAAGGTGATTTTGACCAGAATTTCTATAAGATTTACGAGACCTTTTTAATTAACGAAAAAGGGGAAGAAATTAAAATTCAGAATCTTATTGTTGGAGGCAAAAAAAACAATTACTTCCTGAAAGCTACATTGATACCTGAGGTAAACACCGGGTTGATTTGTGAATTTCCTAAAGTGAAGGAAATAAAAATGCTGCGTTTCCTGATTAATGATAATTTCTTCCGTTTTAAAAACATAACCGTTTCAAAATAAGCAATACCATGAAAAAACAGGGAATAGTTTTGCTGTTTCTTTGCTGTTCTTTGCTGCTTTTCGCTCAGTTTACTGTAATTGAGAAAAATGGCAAAAAACCAAATTGGACTATGGAACTTGAAAAAGGATTTGTAGTTGGAATAGGTGCCGGAATGACCATTCAACAGGCTCAGGACAATGCCATACTAAATGTAAAAGCTCAGATTGTCAGCTCGGTAGCCGATAATATTGTATCAACATCCGAGTTAAAAAATGCTGAAATTACTACGGATAAGGTTTCGCATCAATTTCAGAGTTATTCCAGTCTAATCACGTCAAAATCGGGCAAACAGAATTATCTGATGGGCATTTCGAAGCTGAATGTGAGCGACAGTTACTGGGAAAAACGAATGGACAAACAGACAAAAGATATTAGTTATCAGTATTTTGTAAAATATCCGTTCAGCTCAACCGAATTGTCTCAACTGGTTTATGAGTTTAAGCAAAAAGATCAGGAACTAACTGACGAATTGGAAAAAACAATTGGAAAGTTGCAGACTTTTAGCACTATCGAAGAAATTCTGGATGCTCAAGCCACGCTTGCTTCGCTGTATGATGCCTTTATCGACCAGCGTAAAACAAAAGCTCAAATAGCTATTGACAAATGCAATACCTTGTTGGCTTCGGTTATTATTCGAAATGAAGAAAGCATTCTTGGAAATCTTCGGTACGCCTTATATGTAAACAATAAGCGGGTTAGTACTTCAGCAAGGCCGATTATATCAGCTCCCTGTGCAATTGTGGAAGACAAAAAATTAGGTACTGAGATTTGTGAGTTGCACTACCGTTACGATGAATGCTATGGCGATGTTGACAATAAAATTAAAGTGGTCTATACATTTGGTGCTTCAAAATCAGAACGAACGTTTTTCTTCGACCTTACTGAAAACAAAGCCGACTTGAGTTTGATAGGTACAATCAGAATAAGTGATGGCAACCGGGAAGGCGAATCAATTAGCAATGCAAAATGTAAAATAGAACTGAATTCAAAATTCGACAGTCCGGTTACTATCACAAACATCACATTCGACTGGAAGCAATACGGACTGATTAGTGATGTAGCTTTAAATGAAACTTTTTCAGGAAAGGGAATTCATGTGCTTGAATTTAGTATTCCCCGTCTGACAACTCCGGTTTCAACTGTACTGCATCCCGAGAACAAGCTAAATGGTTCAATTACTTATTCATTGGCTAATGGGAAACAAGCCGGAAAAATCAGAATCTATCAGAAAGAGTATATTACGAGTTGGTGATAAATGAATACAAAAAAGGATGTCTGACTTTAAATCAAACATCCTTTCCTTCCTTTAAAAAACTAATCAACCAGAGTAAACCGAATAATTCATTTCAGACTTGATTCGTTTTAAACGGATCATTATTGAAGTATTCAGGAACATTCAGTTTTGCTTCACCCGGTGCCGGTGGTGGTGTGGATTCCAATTGGAGAGCTATTTCATTATCTAATTCTATCCGCTCAATCAGTGGCGATTCATACAATCGATTCATCTTATTTTGTGCTTTCATTATCTGTGTGTTTTAGGGTATTAATTGATAACTACTTTCTGAGTGCAACTTTTAGCATTAGCCCTAACACTTACAAGGTAAACTCCTGGAGTAAATGATCTGTTTAAAACGGTTATTGAACTTTGTAATGCTTGTTCAGCTAATTTCTGACCCACTGCGTTATAAACACTCACGCTGGCTTCTCCTACAATGCCGGTTACACAATTTATGCTAATCAGATTGTTGACATTTCGATAAATCAGGATTGAATTGGAATCAGTTTTTCTATTTATAATACCGGTAGTGATTGACGCTGCTTTGAAAATCACACTAAAACGACTGGTATTAGAACTTGAAATATCTGAACTGAAGTTATATGCCGAACCATCCGTCAAATTCCATTCATTATTAGTCTGACTGTCTTTTAAAAAGATTTGAGTACCATCATTAAAATTACTTATTTCAGTGGCTTTAATAGTGAATGTATTGGATTGTCCGGTACTAAAACCGAGCGGAATTTCCTGATTAGGTATGACACTATTCATTCCGTTGATAACCAATTTTTCCGTTCCTACCATGGTAAATATTTCAGGAATAGAAGCTATGTTGTTCGACATTTTGGGTGAATCAAAATTATCATAAGCGTTTGAAGCATTCGGGTTGAAATACACTAACGTTTCATCACTGTTTACAGCATTAGATACCTGCAACCGAAGGATTTGTTGCTGATTTAGACTTGGTGCTTTGAGTTTATTGCTTGCTCCATCCCCGTGCGAACGCATAGCATTGGTAAATGTTACTGTTCCGGCGCTGCCAGCAAGAACCCAAAATGCCTGCATAGGTGGAATATAACCCGTTGTGTTGGCTGGTATACTCATTCTTCCGGTGGAATTATAGGTATTGAAGCTATAATCAAATTTGCTCATGCCGTTATTGAAAGTTGCTGTTCGATACCAAATAGTGGATTGCAGAAGTGAGGCGTTGGTAGCATTCAAATTTAGTACTTGTTCCCAGTTAAGGTACGAGGGATAAGGATTGCCCAACAAATTATAACCAGTTGAACTTGCTCCTGAATTTGTTACAGGCACTTCCACTTTACCACTGTTCAGGTTGCCATTCAACGACCAGCTTATGGTTCCTGAATTAGTTGAAGCCACAGCTATATAACCGACACCTGCAGTTAGAGAACCACTTACATCATCCCAACTTGAAAATCCTTCGTTGCGTTTTATAATTTTTGCAGATGAAAGTGTAATATCGGAAGCAGATTTTCCTGAAACAGGTACAGCCACATACCAGTTCCGATTGGTTTCAGTAATGTCTTGTTGTACTATACCGGCTAGGACCGAAGGATTATCTGCAGTACGACTATCCACAAAAGAGGCTGTACCGGAAGCGGTATTTTGAAGTGTAATTCCATTTGTGGAAGTAAGCACACTTGTGTTATTTAAAGTCAATTTTGCTCCCGGGGCAACAGTGATAGATTTCACATTTGCATCGGCATTAACGGTTAATTCATAGCCAGCCGAAACAGTTAGATCGATAGCCGAAGTTGGAGATAATGTTGAGATATTGCTGTTTGACGAAACGGTAATAGTTGACGAATTCACCGTTAGACTCTGATTCACACTGCTAGCTGCATTATAATTGCCATTTCCGGTTTGTGAAGCAGTAATCGTAGTTGTTCCCGGGGCAACAATATGAATCCATCCGGTAGTACCATCAATGCTTACTGCTGCCGTGTTAGTGCTGCTATACGAAACGACCAACCCTGAACTGGCTGTAGCCGGACTGAAATCGGCATCACCTACATTCTTATTGACCTGCATTCCAAATGTAATGGTTTGGGAGGCAGGAGAAACATTTACAGTATACGTTATTAAACCTGAATTATAGTCACCATTAGCTGCAATTGTAGCTGTTATTACTGAAGAACCTGCACCAACAATAGTAACTGCTCCAGTCGATACATCAACTGTAGCTACATTTGTGTTTCCACTACTGTAAGTTATAGCTCCAGAGGAATTGCTGCTTGATGCCGCATTAGTGAACAAAGCATCTCCATAGGTTTTGCTAACCGATGTTGGAGTTCCAAATGTAAGAGTTGGAGTTCCAAAAAGCGTTGTAAAACTAACCTGCGCACCATACCCGGTTCCGACACTATTGGTTGCATACGCTCTTACATAATAAGTTTTGTTTGGTTGAAGCCCCGTGAAATTACTTGTAAAACTTCCTGTTCCTGTTCCATTGGATGTATGCGCACTTGCAATGTCGGGATTACTCGTCAAATTCCAGCAGACTCCACGGGCAGTTACGCTTGCGCCACCATTACCAGTGATGTTACCACCGCTTGAAGCAGAACTTGAAGTAATAGCACTTGCTGCCACTGTAGCATCAAGAACCGGAACAGTCTTAACCTCGTATGCACCAATATCATAAGCAGCTCCTTGCGGACGTGGAGTTCCGATTATATCGTTTGTTGGGGAAGCTACTGTAGCTCCTGTGTTTAGACAAGCTGAATTAAAAGAGATTGACCAATCGGCATTAGTTATCAATGCTATTGAATCGACATTGGCTGTAACTATGTTTCCTGTAAAATTGGTTGGACTTGCAAAATTAGTATAGAATTTACCTGACACACTCCCTGAATTTGAAGTTTCAACAGTCACTAAGCCTGTAAGCGTTGTAGTATTGACTGAATAATTGACATCTGCTGCCGAAAAACGCGAGTCAATAGCGCAATTTAGAATTTGATTGCCTGTAATGTCAGCTGTCCTTACATTGTGTTTCAAAGGTGATGCTCCATAAACAGTATTACCCCAGAGTACACAATTTTTAATTAATGCTGGAATGCTATTATAATAAATTCCGGCTCCTCCGGCACTGAAAGTAGTCATTCTGTTATTTACAATATTGCAATTAGTAAAACTCACGGCTCCTGAAGCTCCAGCGGTAT
>SESG01014100.1_pt1 | contig 16932 bp, 17 predicted proteins | sample 3171421 | NCBI WGS metagenome assembly SESG01 (sample SAMN10866946, study PRJNA518727) | freshwater metagenome | biome: subpolar coniferous forest; feature: holomictic lake; material: water; isolation source: holomictic Lake 227, 6 m and 8 m depth | place: Canada: near Kenora, Ontario | collected... | reverse complement strand
CCAAATAACAGGAGAAGCTTTAATTTCATGAACCTTGCGCACAGCCTCCAGATCAGTCAGAACACATTCCATGAACCGACTCCTCCTTGCCCTTTTCATTCTCCCCATTGCTTCGATCATGGCTACACCGATAGATCAAATCCCCTTCAAGACGATGGATGGCAAAGATGCCTCGTTGAAAGACTATGCAGGCAAGGTCATCCTTGTGGTCAATGTCGCCTCCCGGTGCGGCAATACCCCTCAGTATGCAGGTCTGGAAAAACTCTACCGTCAATACGGGCCGCAGGGATTCGTGATTCTGGGATTTCCCTGTAATGATTTCGGTGCCCAGGAGCCTGGAACCAACGAGGAGATCAAGACCTTCTGCACCTCAAAGTACGAGGTCTCTTTTCCCATCCTTGATAAACTCCATGTGAAGGGAACCGAACAGGCCCCGCTCTATGCGGCTCTCACGGGTTCTGATGCCAAATTTCCGGGCGATGTGAAGTGGAACTTTGGGAAGTTCCTCATCGGTAGGAACGGTGAGGTGCTAGCCCGGTTTGAGCCCGGAATGAAGCCCGATAATCCTGCGATAGTGAACGCGGTTGAGGCGGCGCTGAAAGCACCACCTGCTACTCCAATTCGAAGTTAATATTGATCGTGTAACCGTTAGCCCCACCCATCCCCTCGGGAACAGGGGCGATCTTGATCACCTTACGGGCGGCCTCCATCACCGATGCATCCATCACCGGATTGCCACTGGGATGAGCGAGTGAGAAATCACTGATCGTCCCATCCCGTTGAATAGTGATTTTGAGTACTGACGAGAAATCATGCTTATGCTCCGTGGGGATGGAGGTCGGCTGCTCCCACTGGCTGAAGAATCGGTCGTGGATTAGACTCTGATAAGCATCGATCGTGGAGGGATCGGCACCGTTTCCGCCGGAACCACCCGCTCCCGTACCGCCACCCTTGGAGGCCAGGAAGGCGGCCTTGGCATCGGAGTTCCCCTTGCCTTCGCCTTTGCCGGTAGATGCCTTGTTTGTCTCTGAACTGCCTTTTTTAGAACCGATGTTTGCACTCGACTTCGAACCGGTCGTGGACTTCTCGGCATCGGGAGACTTTTGGGGCTTTTTGTCCTCCTCATCACGATCTTTTGGCGAAGCTTTGGGCGATGGCTTTGGTGAAGCCTTGGGAGAGGCATGTGGGGATGCCTTGGGCTTGGGTTCATCATCATCCTCCTTTTTGGGGGAATGATGTGGTGATGCCTTTGGAGAGGGCTTGGGTGAAGACTTGGGTTTTGGAGTTGCTTCCGGTTTTGGAGTCGGAGCAGGCGTTGCTTCCGGCGATGGAGTTGGCTTCGGCGTGGGTTTCGGTGTCGGTTTCTTTTTTGGCGAAGGAGTGGGGGTGGCCTTTGGTGTCTTTCTGGGCGTGGGAGTCGGGGTTGCCGATGGCTGAGGGGTTGGAGTCGGAATGGGGGTGGTTGTCGGTGTGGGAGTTGGAGTTGGGGTAGGAGTTGGGGTCGCAAGAGGAATTTCCGATGCAGCGATAGGTGGCGGGAGAGGAGGCGTGGGCTTAGGCTTTTCTTCCTCCAGCGGTGGAGGTGTAGGTGCCGGTGTGGGAGTTGGGGTCGCAACGGGCTCCGGAGTCGGTTGATCGACAGGAGGAGTCTTTGCAGGATGCTTATCCGCAGGAGTCACCGTGGATTCCTGGGGCAGGGAAAAGGAACCGGTATCCATCCAGGTGAGCTGGCCCGAAGGCTTTCTGATCGGACGGTTGAAGAACCAGAGTAGTCCAGCGATCAACAGGATATGGATCAACCCCACAATAATGACCGCTCGGCTGAAGCGGGGCTCGCGGGAACTCATGGCCGAGTGGCTGCACCTCCCTGGGCACTCCCATCCTCGGGATGGGTCATGACGCCGACCTTGGTAACGCCAGCCCTGTGAAGAAGATCCATCACCCGGACAAAATTCTGAACGGGCAGATCCTTGTGCGGGCGAACCACCACGGCAAGGCCTGGCTGTTCCTGTTTCAATGCAGTCAGGCGGGCTTCGAGATCCGCCTCGGTGACAACCTGTTCGTTGAGTTTGAGGACATCGTTACGATCGATGGCGACAGTCTGAACTTGGGAGGGGTTAACTTCCACCTTTGCGGTGGAACTGGTTGGGACGACGAGATCCATGCTGTTCTCCAAGAGCGGGGTCGTGATCATGAAAATGATCAGCAGCACAAATGCCAGATCAAGCAATGGCGTAACATTCAGCTCGCTGAGGGTGTGCAGCGCGTTGCGATCTGAGAAGCGGCGCATGGTCGTTATCCCTAACTTCTGCCCCCGTGACTCACGAAGCGGTGTTCGATTTCAGAGGAGAGTTCGGCGGCGAAATTGTCGCAGGAAACAATCATTCCTCGCACGCTGGTGACGAGGAAGTTATAGCCAAACATCGCTGGGATCGCCACGAGAAGGCCGGTGACGGTGGTGATCAATGCCCCGGAGACACCGGGAGCCATTGCGGCCAGGTTTGCGCTTCCGGAGGCTGCAATACCTCCGAAGGCATCCATGACACCCCAGACTGTGCCGAGTAGTCCCACGAAAGGAGCTCCGCTGACGGCGGTCGAGAGAATGATCATTTGGGATTCCAGCTTGAGTGACGATTCCCCAACGGCTCTCTCCATCGCAGCCTGCACGGAGCGCATCTGGGCCGGAGTGATCCGGTCGGCGTATTTGAGGCGGGCTTGGAATGTTTCATCGACTTCGGTTGATCCGAGAACCTGGAAGCAGAGTTCCTCGCACCCTGCCTCATAGATTTCAAAGAGAGGGGAGCCTTCGAAATCGAGACCCGTTTCAAAGATATTCAGAGGATCGCGATCTCGACGGAAGAGGGCCATGAACCGCTCCGACTGCTGCTTGGCAAATCTCAGCGTTCTGATTTTGGTCACCATGACGGACCAGCTGAAAATTGATCCGACAAAAAGGACAAGGAGCACGGCTTTCCCTTCGGGAGTCGATTCCGTAAAAGCATAAACTATTCCACTGCCTAGAAGCATGAGCATTTAGCGCACCAATAGAACTCATTCAACCGGTTCCCGCAAGTTCGGGGAGTATGCACGGATTTTTTAATCCCGGGTGAGGGCGGAGATAACCGCCGAGTGCCCGGGAAAGAGATTCAGCAATGCGGCACGATCCGGCATTTCAAAGTCGTTGAAATCGAAGCCTGGCGCCACGGTGCAGCCAACTAGGGAATAACCGTATTCACCATTCAGTGGCTTGGCTGCCTGCAAGACTCCCGCCGGAACAACGAACTGGGGTCTCTGACCGGATGCGATCTCCCGACCAAGTGTTGCGTTCTCCAATATTCCCTCGCGGTTCAGCGTTATGAGTCCCAGGGGATCACCGTCATAGAAATGCCAGACCTCATCGGAACTGACCCGGTGCCATGCGGAGAATGCACCGCAAGGAAGCAGAAAATAAATCGCCGTACTTGCGGCCCGTACTCGGCCATCCGGCAGGGTTTGTTCCAGCGGCGAACGGAATGATTCCACGAAAAAGCCTCCTTCGGGATGGGGTTTCAAACCGAGTCGTGCGATGAACTCTTCCACCGTAGGGTTGTTTCTCATGTATTCCAAAGATGCCATGCCCTCGCGTGCCGAGTAAATCCACGAACGAGGCTTTTTGCCGCTCGTTATTGCTTCGGTGCTGCCGGATGGCTATCAAGGGAAGATGTCACATATTGGGGTTTCCATCGTTGTTCTGCTTTTAGCCGTGTCGCTTCCTGCTCAGGAGGCGTCTCCAGTTACGGTCACCAATGGGGGAGGTCAGGTGGGAACAGGCGTGAACGCTGCTCCCCCTCCCGGGCCAGCTCCCTCGGAGAACCGCTACGATGTTCTCTCAAAAATGATCACCCCATTGGCAGGCGTCCTTCTTGGCGGGAGTCAGACGACCGATCGTGCCCTGACGCTCCGGGCCACCGTGGGTCAGGTTGCCGGGAGATTGCCTGCGGTTCTCCAAGGGGCCTCCTTTACCGCCAAAATCCAATATCCGGGTTATGTTCGTCTCGATGCCCCCGTCCTTGGACAGACCGTCACCGTCTGCCGCTATGGTGACAAGGTTTGGGCAAGCCCTGGCTCGAAGATCCAGTTTCTTCTCGATCAGTTCAAACATAAGCCGCGCTCGCAGCATTCCGGTGACACCCCCCTCCAGTTGCCCTTTACCGCGCAACAGGCCGTCTTGCTTCCCGCCCTGTTTCAGTTGGAGGGAAGTTCGCCCGTTGCCACGATAGGAGGAGCTTCCTGCCGCGTGATCTCCGGCGGTCTGATGCCCGAGGTCGGCAAGGCGGCAAAAGCCGAGGACTTCTCTGCCAAGCTCTGGATCTGTTCCGACTACACACCGAAACGCATCGACATTCGACGGAGTGATTTTGCCCTCTCCTTCATGATCGATGAACTCTCGTATGCCCCGAGTTTCCCGGCCTCTACCTGGCTGCCTCCACAAGGAGCAACCGATATTTACCGTAGTGATGCAGCCCATATCGAAGAGTTGCTCTATGTTGTCATGAATTCCCTGCAGATGACTCCTGCTGACAAACCATGGCTGAACGAGGCTCCGTCGCCATCACTTGCTCCGGCAAGTTCGGGCGGATCTCTCGGACCGGTGAATTAAGGCTCAAAGGCTGTAGCGGTTTAGACTTAAGGCTGTTAGGTATTCATCAAACGGAATCCTGCACGGCAAGCCCTCTTTCCTGAGATCCAAATATTTCCTGACTAGTTATTGCTTTTCAAAGAGATAAGCTGTTCCGCCTTTCTTCTCCCTGTGGGCTTCTCACCTAAAAGTCTAACAGCCTTCCGTCCAACAACCTAATTTTCATGCCTCTTCTCCAACTCCGCCAGATTACCCTTCGCTACACCGACCGACCCTTGCTCGATCAGATCGATCTCCAGGTCGATCCGGGAGAACGCGTCTGCCTCGTCGGACGCAATGGCAGTGGCAAGACCAGCCTCATGCGCGTTATTGCCGGTGAGGAGCAACCCAAGGAAGGCGAAATCATCAAGCCCCCCGGCGTGATCCTGACCCGCCTGCCACAGGAAGTGCCGGAGGGTATCACAGGGTCTGTGCTGGAGGTCGTGCGCGAGGGATTGCGACTCGATGGTACCGAGGAGGAATGGGAGGCTGATGTGCGGCAGGAAGATCTCATGGAGGAGATGAATCTCCCCGAGAGTGCCGACTTTCAGAGCCTGTCGGGCGGGATGAAACGCCGCGTCCTGCTAGCCCGTGCCCTGGTGGGACAACCCGATGTACTCCTCCTCGATGAGCCAACCAACCATCTCGATCTCGAATCAATCCTCTGGCTGGAAGAGTTTCTGCTCAAGGTCAAGCCGACCCTCTTTTTTGTCACGCACGACAGGGCCTTCCTCCGCAAGCTTTCCACCCGGATCGTCGAATTGGATCGCGGCCATCTGACCAGCTGGGCCTGTGATTTTGAAACCTATCTGGTGCGCAAGGCGGCATGGCTGGAAGCCGAGGAAAAGAACTGGGCGGCCTTTGACAAGAAGCTCGCACAGGAAGAAGTCTGGATTCGCCAGGGGGTGAGAGCTCGCCGCACCCGCAATGAGGGACGCGTCCATGCACTCAAGGCCATGCGCCTCGAACGCACCAAACGCCGCACCCGCACCGGATCGGCAAAGATCGAGATTCAGGAGGGAAACAGCTCGGGCCAAAAAGTTATCGAAGCAACCAATGTCTCCTTTGGGTACGGCTCGCACCCGATCGTGCGCAATCTCGCAACCACCATCTGGCGCGGCGATAAAATCGGCATCATCGGTCCCAACGGCAGTGGCAAGACCACCCTGCTTAAGCTTCTGCTTGGCCAACTCACTTCCACAGAGGGAGAGGTCAAGCATGGCACCAAGCTCCAGATCGTCTATCTCGATCAGTTGCGCGACCAAATTGATGATGACAAATCACTCGGCCAGAATGTCGCGGGAGAAGCTGAGACCGTGACCTTTCAAGGTCGTCCCCGCCACATCCACAGCTATCTGAAGGACTTTCTCTTCGAGAGCGACCGGATCCGTATGCCTGCCAGGATGCTCTCCGGTGGCGAGCGCAACCGACTCCTTCTTGCCCGTCTTTTTCTCCAGCCGGCTAATGTCCTCGTGCTGGATGAACCGACCAATGATCTCGATGCCGAGACACTGGAACTCTTGGAGGAAATCCTCGTCACCTACGAAGGCACCCTCCTGCTCGTCTCTCACGACCGTGCTTTCCTAGACAACGTGGTGACCGGTACGCTCGTCTTTGAAGGGGATGGTATCGTCACCGAATACACGGGCGGTTATGAGGACTGGGTGCGCCAGCGTGACATGGTGAAACCAGTCATTGCTGCTACACCCGTTACTCCCAAAATCGAAGCCCTCAAGAATGCCAAGATCGAGAAAGGCAGGAAGTTTCTCAACCGGGAGCAGAAAGAGCTTGATGAACTTCCCGCCAAAATCGAGTTCTTGGAAGCCCAACAAATCTCTCTCACCAACCGCCTCGCCGATCCCGCTCTCTACCAGAAAAAAGATGGTGAATTCCAAAAACTTGAAAAAGAACTCCACGACATCCACCAGCAAATCGAACAGTCACTCGCACGCTGGGAGGAATTGGAGAAGCTGCGTATGGAGCTGGCGGGCTAAGACTGAAGATTTTTAGCCACAAAATGCACAAAGGTCCCAAGCAGGAAAGGTAAAGAAAAGCAAAGTGTCTTCTGATAGTTGTTTCCCATTGTGTTATATTGTGCCTTTTGTGGCCAATTTTTCCCTGACTGCCGGGGCAACTTGAGTGCCTAGCAACTCAATTCCTTTCAACGCCACCGGATGAGGCAAGGTTCCGGGACTCATTTGAATCGTGATTCGGTCGATGCCGCCAAGGACTTCGTTGTAGTGGAGGATTTTTTGCGCTGCTGTTTCGGGATCGCCCATGATCAGTGCACCACTTGGGCCACAGACTGCATCAAACTGAGCGCGACTAATCGGAGGCCATCCTCGTTCTCTGCCAATCTGTCCAAACATCCGTGCATAGCCGGGAAAGTATTGATCACCAGCCTGCTTGGTTGTTTCAGCCACATGGCCGAGGGCATGAATGCCTACTTTCAGTTTCTCGGGTGCATGACCTGCCCTGGCTCCGGCCTCACGATATGACTCAATCAGCGGATGGAATCGGTGAGGTTGCCCACCGATGATCGCCACCATCAGGGGCAGTCCCAGCGTGCCTGCACGGACAAAGGAAGCAGGCGTTCCTCCGACTCCGACCCAGATGGGAATCGGGTTCTGTAAGGGCCGCGGATAGATGGCTTGGCCAGTGAGTGGTGCCCGAAATTTTCCTGACCACGAGATTTGAGGGTGTTCACGGATCTTGAGCAAAAGCTGAAGTTTCTCGATGAAGAGCGAGTCATAGTCCTGAAGATCGAGTCCGAAGAGGGGATAGGCTTCGGTAAAGGAGCCGCGACCGACGACAATCTCAGCACGGCCCTTGGAGAGTAGATCGAGTGTGGCGAAGTTCTGGAAGACTCGCACCGGATCTTCGGCGCTCAGGACAGTAACCGCACTCGTCAGTTTGATCTGCTTTGTCCTGGCTGCGGCGGCGGCAAGGAGAACAACAGGTGCCGAATCAAGGAACTCCTCACGGTGATGCTCCCCGATGCCAAAGACATCTAGACCCACCTGATCAGCCATCTCAACCTCTTCCAGAAGATTGCTCAGTCTTAGCACCGGATCAACCAGAGCCCCGGTGACGGGATCGGCAAGCGTGGCGACAAAACTATCGAGTCCGATTTGCATCAGCAGATCTCATCACCCAGATGATTGCCCGGCACCAGATAGTTGCGGACATAGTCGCTCACTGCAGCTTCCAGCGTGGTTGTCGGAGCTGACCAGCCGGTTGCCAGCAATCGCGAGACATCGGCACAGGTGTGATACTGGTATTGGTTGCGAATATGCTCGGGCATGTCGATGAACTCGATCTTGGGTTTACGATCCAGCGCGACAAAGAGGGCATTCGTGAGATCGATCCAGGTGCGAGGGGTACCAGTGCCGATATTGAAGAGGCCGTGGGCCGAAGGGGTCTCTGCCAGATGGATGGTCATGGCGACGGCATCCTTCACATAGACGAAGTCGCGCATCTGTTCGCCGTCGCGAAAGTCCGGCCGATGGCTGCGAAAGAGGCGGACTTTTCCTGTTTCCACGATCTGCTCGTAGGCCTTCGAGACGAGGCTTCTCATTTCGCCCTTATGCTCCTCGTTAGGGCCGTAGACATTGAAGTATTTGATCCCGACGATCCCATCTTCACGCTCGAGCCAACCGTTGCGCTTGGCATGCAGGTCGAAGAGGTGCTTAGAATAGCCGTAGGCATTGAGTGGACGGAGTGTGTCGAGGTGATCCGTGCCGTCATCCATCCCACGAGTCCCATCGCCGTAGGTGGCGGCGGAGCTGGCATAGACAAAACGGATGCCGCGCTGGAGTGCCCATTGTGCAAGAATTTTCGTATAGCCGTAGTTGTTCTCCATGAGGTAGCCCACATCGCGTTCTGTGGTGGCCGAGCAGGCGCCGAGATGGTAGATGGTTCGGATGGAATTCAGGGCATCGGGATTGCACTCGAGCAGATCGAGAAAAGAATCGGCTTGCAGGTAGTCATCAAACTTCAGAGGAGAGAGATTTTTCCACTTCATCTCCTCTCCGAGCACATCGGTGACGAGGATGTCTTCACGGCCTCTCTGATTAAGGGCATGAATCAGTGCGCTTCCGATGAGTCCGGCGCCGCCGGTGACTAGGATGGATGCTGAGGACATGGGGAATGGTCGGAAGTTTGAAGGTTTAAAGTGGGAAAGTTAGAGACTCGTTTGGATGATGCTTTTTACTTTTATCCCTTTGAATTTTTGTACTTCTATAGTGGTTTATTTGCGTTCATTCAGGCCACTTTCGTCGAGTTCCTGTTGAAAGATGTCGGTTTTATCGCCGTAAACATTTCTGGCAACTTCAAGATACTTGGCCGCCTCTTTAGGATCACCTCTTTTGTATAGGCGGGAAGCTTTGGCATAATACCAGGCAGGGGTATTGGTGGGGAGATCAGTGGCAAAGAGTTTGGCTTGCAATTCGGAATCAGCATTCTGATGAAGCAATAGGAGAAGGAGCTTGTATTCCACAAGTTCGTTGTTGGGCTGCTCGATGAGCAGATTACGGTAATAATCAATCGCTGTATCCCATTGCTGTCGCAGAGCAAGCAGGGCTCCGATGTTGTAGCGAGCAGGAAAGAAACCTGGAGAAGTTTTCAATGCCTGATTGTAGCAGGCGAGGGCCTCGGCATACTTTTGCTGCTTGGTCAGGATCGCCCCCTTGAGATTAAGAGCCTCTGCATTCTCCGGATCTGCTAGAAGTGCTGGGGCGAGATCATCAAGGGCCTTATCGTAGGCCTTTCGGTTAAAATCGACCAACGCCGACTGCACAGCAGCTGTCCCCCTCATGGCTTCGGCAGCTCCTTGGGAGAGGTCCGTTTCAGCGAAAAATAACGCCAGAAAAACAACGGAAACTCGAAAGTGCTTGGGAAGGAAGGAAAGCATGGTCAAGAATCCCATCAGCATGAAGAGCAGGCACCAACGAAGGCAACAAGAACTTCCTGGAGAACGGAGGAGTCTCCTATTACTTGGGACGGTCTTTGTCGTGATGGGGGTGGGTCTTCAGTGCGGCGAAGCTCAGGATCGCGCTCAGGAGAGCATCACATCGATCTCTGCGACGAATGGCGGGCAAGTGTGCCGGTTTGCGGTGGCTCTGCCGGAAAAGGATGGGCCCCTGACGCTCGGGATTTTTTCCCCGGAGGGAAATCTCGTCCGGCTACTTTATCGTGATGCACCGATCGACTCGATACCGGCAGGTTTAAACGGCTTACTGATCAGTTGGGATGGGAAAGATGATCGTGGCGAGGAGGTCCCTGCCGGTATCTATCGGGCCAGGGGACTCGTGCGTGGCAGGATTGAGGCCTCCGCGATTGCCTTCGCCACGGATGCTTCGCCAGGTCATTTACCCACAGAGGAGGAATGGAGGCCTTGTTTCTTCAAGACCTTCATGCCCAAGAATAGAATGATGGTGCTGGCCGCTCGTGATGCCTTGTTCGAGAGAAGGCCCTTTCTCTCAGTCTCAGCTCAAATGGAGCAATGGAAAGTCGTTCTTTTGGTGGACGGATTGCCGGCATTTGAGATGCCGATTCAGGATACTCCCGGCGTGAGGTCAGTGAATCCTCAGCTGGAGCTGCATCCCGGCCGTTGCGAGGGAACGGCGAAACTGACCCTGAATTCTGATGAGGGAAAGAAATCTTATCTCATCAACGGATTGGATCAGTTGGTGCCGCTTGATGCGGGGTCTTTGCCCTTTCCTTCGGGTCCTCATTAGCCTTCTTGTCGGAACGGTCTCCATGCGATTCAATCAGCGCTTCCTTAAATGACCGCCTTTAGATTTTCAAGTCTCCCGAATTTCATCTGTGTGGCCTTACTGGTCTTTACCGTGGGCGAAATCTCCTTTGGCTCACCGGTGCTGGCACAGCAAACTGGGGCCAGTGAAATCAAGGTTCCTTATTCGATGAGTTGGGGAGACAGTATTGAGAAGCTGCGCGGGATGATTGCAGCGGTGAAAGCTCATGAGAATTCCTGTACGGAGAAATCTCCCGGCAAGGTGGTAATTGAGGCTGAGGGTTTGGGTATTGGTAATCCGCTACTGAGAAGGTCGCTCTTCACTTTTCGCGACGGTGCGTTGGTGGAAGTAGAGTTGCAATATACGGATGCTGCTTGGGATGGAGACAAGGCGGTCGATTTTTTCGACAGGACTCGCCGCCGCATTGATGAACGCTACGGGGCGGGAACCTTGTTGGTGAACAAAGTCAGGGAGACACCGAACGGTGAAAAAATCCCCAAAGATGCAACCTACACCCTCATTATCTACAATTGGATTCAGCCCATTGTTTCGCTGGAGCTGAATTTTTATTCGATGGAAGAAAAGGAGAACGCTTGCCGGATCGTGAGTCTTCGTTACAGAGCACCGTAGGAGGGGGAAGGCAGAAAGGCTCAAGTTTCATACTTCTTCAGTGAATCTCCACGGGGCATTCCGGAAGTGCTTTGAGGAAGGCCTTGCCGTAGTATTTGGAGAGGATGCGACTGTCGAGAATAACGACGGAGCCGGTGTCATTGCCACTGCGGATCAGCCTGCCGATGCCCTGCCTGAGTTTGAGGATGGCCTCCGGAAGCGAATAATCCCGAAACGGATCACCACCTGAAGACTGGATCTCCTCCAGCTTGGCCTCGGTGAGGGGATGATCGGGAGTGGCAAAAGGGAGGCGAGTAATAATGACGCTTGAAAGGGCGTCGCCCGGCAGATCAACGCCGGTCCAGAAGCTGTCGGTTCCAAAAAGTACGCTTTCTCCGTCTTCGCGAAAGGACTCCAGCATCCGCGAGCGCGAGAGTCCCGCACCCTGTACGATCAGATCCCAGCGGTTCTTTTCAAAGAATCCTTCCATCCGTGAAGCAACCGCCTGCATTGTTCTGTAACTGGTAAAGAGAACAAAGGCGCGAGCCTTACTTTCGGTGGTGAAATGCTCGATCCACTTTGCCAGGGATTCCTCGTATCCCGAGTCGCGTGGCTCCGGCATTTTGCGCACGAGATGCAGTTTCATCTGGCGCTTGTAGTCAAACGGAGAGCCGAGTTGCAGGGATGGCACTTCTTCCGCCCCTACGCGTCCCTTGAAATAACCCAACTCTTCGGAGCCCACGGAGAGGGTCGCGCTGGTCATCACAGCCGTTCCGCCCTCGCGGAAGAGAAGTCTGCCAAGTAGCGGGGCGACAGCGACCGGTGCCGCATGAAGGTTGTGCCAGGTCGCAGCCTTGCCTCCACGCTCCATCCAATAGACATGGCCCGGTTCACTCTGGGTCAGAAAATCCGAGATGCCAGCCCGTGCTGCACGCAGACGGGAGGTGACTTCGGTCAACTCCCCCTTAAGCCCCTCTTCCTCGGTTTTGGCTGCCGCGGAGGCCGCCGATTCCGCGAGGCGTGACAATCGCTCAGGGAGCATATTGGTTGCCACGGATGCCGCCAGTTCCGCGGACTGATCTTCACGGATGCGACACTCGCGTCCCTGTTTGAAGGTGCAGGCACCTGCAAGCGAGTCGAAGAACCGATCAATCTCCGGCATGATGTCAGCGGCCGTACTGATCGCTTCGGTGTGACGGGCCTGTTGTAGCAGCCCCTTGCGTGTGCGGGGATTGTAGAGTCGTTGGATGGACTGGCGAAGCCCGTACTGGGAAAGGCTGAATCCCAGATGGCGCGAGGCAACCTGCTCGACAGTGTGGGCTTCGTCGAAAATGACAAAATCATCCGGAAAGATGTACCCGGCGCCCGCATCTTCGGGATCACCCAGCAAAGTGAAGAAGAGGGGGTGGTTGAGCACCAGGAGCTGGGCTGACTGAGCGCGGCGACGGGCTGCCTGATAAAAACATCCTGAGTCACGACCGCAGGTTTTTGGGGTGCAGAGGTGCTGTTCGCTGCAAATCTGAGCCCAAAGCTGGGGAGAGGGATCGAAGGGGAGGTCGCTCAAGGAACCGTCGGAAGTCGTGGCGACCCATTCCCTGATGCGTTCAAGTTCTGGGCGTTCCTCGGCGGTGAAGAGATCGCCTCCATGATGTGCAGCTCTAGAGAGTCGGGTGGGGCATACATAATTTTGCCTCCCCTTGAGCAGGACGGCCTCAAATTCCTCCTCAATCAATCCGCGAACCAGCGGTATGTCCTTGTAAAGGAGTTGTTCCTGAAGGTTGATCGTGTGTGTGCTGATGAGTGCCTTGCGTCCCGTTCGCCGCGCATGAAGAACGGCGGGAAGCAGATAGGCGAGTGATTTACCGACGCCCGTTCCCGCCTCGACGACAAGATGGGACCTGTTTTCCAGAGATTCTGCAACGGCTGCGGCCATGCGCTGCTGCTCGGGGCGCCACTCGAAGCCGCTGATCGCCGAGAGTCTTCCCTTTGGGCCGAAGAGTTCCGCAACCTCGCGGGCAAACTCCCCGCGGGGGGGGCGGCTTGCGGTTGGCAAATCCTCGTTGATGGAAATCATGGGCAAAGGGAAGGGGGCGTTTTTGTGAATGGGTGATTGCGATTGCAGGAAAGGGATGAGTAGAGGCAGAATCTCGTTCTTTCCCGCCCCCTGCAACGGGTTTCTGCCGGAAACTTCCCATGACCCTATTCGACCAGTATCTGCTCAAAAAATTTCTCCTGCCGTTTTTCTATTGCGTCAGCGGTTTCATCTCCGTCTGGTTGATCTGGGATCTCAGCACCAATCTGCCCGACTTCATCGCTGGATTCAATACGCTGGGCTTCGAAACCACCATCGCGCTGGTCGCGCGCTTTTATCTGCTCCAGATTCCGAGTGTCATCGTTCTCAGTGTGCCCGTCGGCCTGCTGTTGGCACTACTCTATACCCTGACCCAGATGTCACGGCGCAACGAGATCATTTCCATGCTCTGCGCGGGCCAGAGTCTCTACCGGATTTTTGTCCCGCTTGTTCTGGTCGGATTGGTCATGACCGGAGTGCTTACTTATTTCAATAACTCCCTGGCTCCGCAGGCAGGGGCAGTGCGTGATGATCTCAAAGATGAGATCAAATCCGGTCACAAAAGCGACAGGGGGATCAAGAATCATCTCTTTCGCAATCGGGAGGATCGTCGTCTTTGGTTCCTCTCCTGGGTGGATCCGAAGGCTACGCAGGCCTATCGCTTGGAAATTATCCAACAGAACGAATCGGGCATTGTCACTGATATCTGGTATGCGCTTCGTGCGGAATTTGTGCCGCAAAAGGGACTTTGGATTTTGAAGCAGGCCCGCCACATCACAGTGGATGAATCGGGCAACCTGATCACCTCCGAATTACAGCCTGAAATTGAAATCAAAGGATGGAATGAAACTCCCTGGAAGATCGGCAGTTCCATGATGAACTCCGAGTTCTTAAGCTATCCCGATCTGAGTGATTATCTCCGGTTCAACGCGGAATTTCCCGAATCACGCCTCGCTCCATTTTTGACGCATTGGTATTATCGTCTGGCCCTTCCTTGGATCTGTATCGTCGTGATCTTCATCGCCGGCCCCATGGGGGTCGTGATCGGACGGCGGGGAATCATGGGGGGAGTCGGCACGGCCATCGGACTCTTCGCCGCGCTCCTCTTTACAAGCAGTCTCTTTCTCGCGCTCGGAAAGGGGGATAGAATTCCCGCCTGGATGGCGGCATGGGGACCGATCCTGATTTTTCTGGTCATCGGGCTTTATCTTTTTTGGGTGCGGGCCACGGGAAGGGAGTTTCCCAAGTTACGATTGCCCGGTCTTTGATAGGAAGCTAGACTCACCCGATGCAGCAGGAGTGGAATATCAAGACCCGATCGGAAGCGTGTCACGCAACGGGAAAACCTTTCGCGGAGGGAGAGGTTTTTTACACGGCGCTTTTCCATGATGGGGAGGGCTTTCGACGGATCGATCTGAGTGAAGAGGGGTGGAGTGCGCGTGCCGCCGATCTCTCCGCCGAGCCGATATTTTCCTATTGGAGATCGAAGTTTGAACCACCCGCTCCACCGGCACCGGAACCGCTGCGTCGTGATGATGCCGAGGGTATGCTCAGGCATCTGATGGAGAGCGAAGATCCGGCACATTTGAACACACGCTATCTGCTGGCAGTGATGCTAGAGCGGAAGCGTATCCTGCGTCCGCACAAATCCCCGGAACCGGGCACCCTTCTCTACGAACATGCCGCCACGGGGGAGACATTTATCATTACCGATCCGGGGCTCTCGCTGACCGATTTGGTGGCTGTGCAGGAAGAGGTTTCATCACTTCTTTCAGGACTTTCCGCCGCCCCTGTTGCCACAGAGCCTGAGTCCACCGAAGTTCGGACAGAGATTCAGTAGGCTTGATGAGCACCATGAAGGAGGGACTCTTCCTTGCCCCGATGGCAGGGGTGACGAACTCGGTTTTCCGCAGAATCTGTCGGGAAAAAGGAGCTGACATTCTCACGACGGAATTTGTTTCCGCAGACGGTATCATGCACAGGAACACCCGCACGCGGAGCTATGTCGAATTCACACCCGGAGAACGGCCGATGGGAGTGCAACTCTTTGGCGGTGATCCCGGCAGGCTTGCAGAAGCGGCCAAACAGGTGATCGATTGGGTAAGGCCCGATTTTATTGATATCAATTTTGGATGTCCCGTAAACAAGGTCGTCTGCCGTCACGGAGGCTCCTCGCTTCTGCGCGACTGTCCTCAACTGGAGCGTGTTGCTATTGCTGTTGTCAAAGCCTGTGACCCAATACCGGTGACGGCAAAGATCCGTACAGGATGGGATGAGCGTTCCATCAATGCCACGGAAACCGCGCGCATTCTGGAAGCTGCGGGGATTTGTCGCCTAGCGGTTCACGGGCGCACACGGGCGCAGGGTTACTCGGGGTGTGCCGATTGGGATGTGATTGCGGCTGTGGTCTCGGCGGTCTCGATTCCCGTCATTGGAAATGGGGATATTGGAGATGGGGCAACAGCTTTGCTGCGGCGACAAAGCGGAGTTCAGGGCCTGATGATCGGACGCGCAGCCATGTCGAATCCATGGATTTTTTCCGAGATCAAAGCCGCTTTCGCGGGGGAATCCTTTACGCCTCCAAGTCTCAAGGAGAGATGGGGGCTTGTGCGCCGTCATTGCGTTGAGGAAATTACGGGGCGAAGTGATGAGCGCATTGCAATGCAGGGCATGAGATCCCGGTTGATGGCCTATACGCGGGGTATGCCGGGGGCCCGACCTTTGAGGAGTCATCTTGCCCTGGTGTCATCACTCATGCAACTCGACGATCTGATTGCCTCCCATCTGATGGAATTCCCGGAAGGGCTGCTTCTGACTGCTGATTAAACTTCTTCTATTTGATCAGAAGAATTGGTCCCTTTCCCGCGAGCACTGCAGAGGCCCCGCTTGGTTCGATGACTGACAAAGTGCATGAACTTGGTCGCCGCCGGGGACCATTGCATGGATTTGCCCTGTTCCAGAGCCTGTTCCACATTGAGTCCGCTGCGATAGAGCAGATTGTAGGCGCGCTTCACATCCATTCGCTCCATACTTCCCATACCCTTGCGACGCATCCCCACAGCGTTGATGCCGCAGACCACATTGATGATCAGGCCGACGGTGAAGGGGGGGATGTCTTTGCTCCAGGCCGTCCCTCCCCGAATCATACACATCTCACCAATCCGAAGAAACTGGTGAAAGACAGAGCCTCCACCCAGCACAACATCATCACCAACATCGACATAACCCGCCAGCAGGCAGTTGTTGGCAATCACCGTGCGATTGCCCACGCTGCTGTTATGCCCCAGATGAACTCCGGCCATGAGCATATTGCCATTCCCGACGCGGGTGGCGGATCCTTCCGCTGTTCCCCGATGGACGGTCACATATTCACGGATGACATTGTCATCACCGACGACGACTTCACTTGAAATAGCACTGCCGTGGGCAAAATCCTGCGGTGCCGAGCCAATCACGGCCCCATAACCGATCAGATTTCTATCTCCAAGTGTCACCCGATTCGTCAGGATGGCATGCGCTTGGATGATGCAATCATTACCGATGACAACACCCTCATCCACAATGACATAGGGACCTATTTGGACATGATTACCAAGGATGGCATCGGGACTCACCAAGGCAGTCGGATGAATGGAGGAGGGGTGACTGGTCAAGAGTGATCACCCAGGGCGTTGCAGGATGCTTGGCAGTGAGAGCAATCGAACCTTCGGCGCGGAACTGCACTTTGTCAACGCAGGAGCAGAAGAAGTGATTTTTGTGAGTGCTTCACGAAGGCCGAACTCGAGCTAGGCGGCCTGCTGAATCGCCACTGGCAGAAAAATCGTGAAGGTCGCTCCAGC
>SESG01002548.1_pt1 | contig 16954 bp, 17 predicted proteins | sample 3171421 | NCBI WGS metagenome assembly SESG01 (sample SAMN10866946, study PRJNA518727) | freshwater metagenome | biome: subpolar coniferous forest; feature: holomictic lake; material: water; isolation source: holomictic Lake 227, 6 m and 8 m depth | place: Canada: near Kenora, Ontario | collected... | reverse complement strand
TCCCTGTGGGACGCCAGTGAAAAAATTCTTTAGTAGTTCACCCGGAAGGAATCCTATATGACCAGGAAATTAAAGGTGCTCTTTCTCTGCACAGGCAACGCCTGCCGCAGCCAGATGGCTGAAGGCTGGACCAGGCACTTGAAAGCCGACGTCATCGAGGCCTTTTCCGCAGGGATCGAAGTGCACGGGCTCAATCCGTTTGCGGTAAAAGTCATGGCCGAGGCGGGTGTGGACATTTCCGGACACCGGTCCAAAAAACTGGACGATTTGAAGGGGCAGAACTTCGATTACGTGGTGACAGTTTGCGATAATGCACACGAAGCCTGCCCCCTGTTTCCGGGCCCCACAAAAGTGGTGCATGCAGGTTTTGACGATCCCCCACGTCTGGCGCAGCTTGCGAAGTCGGAAGAAGCGTCGCTGGATTGCTACCGGCGCGTGCGGGACGAAATAGCGCGGTTTGTCGAACAATGTCCCGGAATATTGGCTCAAAACGACAAGCCTGGTTGAAAGATAAATCAAGCAACAGTGATTCAGTCCTTGACCTGTATTTGAGGCGCAGGATTGCTTAGCTTGACACGTAGCAGGGCTTTCCAGTATAGATTGTCTTTCAACGAGGACCATCCGGCGCAAGTCGTGAGGTCTACTCGTGAAGGGAGGCGATTTGTCCCGTGGCTCAAGTAAAAGTACGCAAAGGTGAAACCGTTGACAAGGCCCTTCGCCGTCTGAAAAAGATTTTAGACAAGGAAGGGTTGATGAAAGAAGTGCGGGCCCACCGTTACTTCGAGAAGCCCAGTGAGCGCAGGCGCCGCAAGGCGGCCCGTTCGAGGGCACGTGGCGCCCGTGCGCTGCGTGAATTATAATCGCCCTGTTCGCAGATCAGGCTTCCTGACGGCAGTTTTCTGTCGCAGGAAGCCTTTTTTTCAGGTTGAGGTCTCTTGAAACCTGCATACAGTCTTACGACCCGCTGGAATGCCGGGCGCCACACCTCGGGCGAGGCGATGATCGAGGAAATTCTGGCGCTTGGCTTCAAGCACGTGGAGCTGGGCTTCGATCTGACGCTTGAGCTCGTACCAGGCGTACGGCGGTGCGTGGCTGACGGACAGATTCAGATCAGCAGCCTGCATGCCGTCTGTCCACTGCCGCTCGGCGCATCGGCGCCAAGCCCTGAGTTATACACCCTGGCCCACCCCGATGCCCGTATCCGCGCGTTGGCCGTACACCACCTCGGCAATACGCTGCGCTTTGCCGCCGAAGTCGGCGCGAAAACCATTGTCGCCCACGCTGGCAATGTTGAAATGCGCGCCCTCACCCCCGAACTGATCGCCGCCTGCAAAAGCGTACCACCCGACCAGCACGCCTGCGAGCGACTGCGGCAGAAATTACTGGCCGCGCGCGAAAAAGCCGCGCCAGGACAGCTTGACTGGCTCCATCGCGGACTGGACGAGCTACTGCCTGTTGCCGAATCCTGTGGTGTCCGTCTCGCGCTGGAATTACTTCCCTCATGGGAAGCCATCCCTACCGAAATCGAGATGGAAAAGCTTATGGAACACTATGCCTCACCGTGGCTGCGCTACTGGCACGATCTTGGTCATGGCCAGATCCGCGAGAACCTCGGACTCAGCGGCCACCTCCGCTGGCTGCAGCGGCTGCAGCCATACCTGGCAGGCATGCATGTGCACGACGTCATTGCGCCTGCCAGTGACCACCGTATGCCGCCCGGCGGCAGCGTTAATTTTTCGAGCTTTCGCAGCGTCGCAACGGACGATATAATCCGCGTGCTTGAACCTGGCCGGGCCATTACAGGTGCAGAGATTGTTGCCGGCCTCGCGCTGATCCGCAAAGCGTGGGACCAGCCCTGATTTGGAAACTGCAAGACGGAGGGAGTTTTCGGTGTTCGGTGTTCAGTGTTCGGTAAAATAGTTTGTTCTTTGTTGTTGGTCTTCATTGCTTGCTGTTCACTATTTTATCTTTTCTGAACACCGGACACTGAACACTCGTGACTCAGAGAATGTTTAGAAAAACATCATGGAGAATAGATCGATCATGAAAAAAGCACTCGTCACCGGAATCACCGGTCAGGATGGATCGTATCTCGCGGAGCACTTGCTCGCGCATGGTTATCAGGTTTTCGGCATGGTTCGCCGCGCCAGCACCGAAAATTTCGAACGCATCTCGGCATTTCAGGACCGCATCACGCTGGAGCAGGCCGACCTGCTGGATCAACCGTCACTTAACGACATCCTGGGCCGGATTCAGCCTGACGAAATATACAACCTCGCAGCCATGTCCTTCGTGCCCACATCCTGGAGCCAACCGGTGCTGACCGGTGAATTCACCGCGCTTGGTGTTACACGCATGCTCGAAGCCTTCCGCCATGCCTGCCCTAAGGCGCGCTTTTATCAGGCCTCCAGCAGCGAAATGTTTGGAAAGGTCCGCGAAGTCCCGCAGACTGAATTGACCCCCTTCTACCCGCGCAGCCCCTACGGTGTCGCAAAAGTCTACGGCCACTATCTGACCGTCAACTACCGCGAGAGCTACAACCTCTTCGCCGTCTCAGGAATCCTTTTCAACCACGAAAGCCCGCGCCGCGGCAAGGAATTTGTCACCCGTAAAATCAGCGACGGCGTGGCCCGCATCAAACTCGGCCTGGCGACGGAACTGCGCATGGGCAACATTGACTCCTGCCGCGACTGGGGGTTCGCCGGCGACTACGTGCGCGCCATGTGGTTGATGCTTCAGCAGACGCAGCCGGACGACTTCGTGATCGGCACCGGGATTGCCCATTCGGTGCGTGAATTCATCGAAATTGCCTTCGACCATGCCGGCCTCGATTGGAAAAAATACGTTGTTCAGGATCCGAGCTTCCTGCGCCCGGCCGAAGTGGATCACCTGCTGGCCGACAACTCCAAAGCCCGCCGCGTGCTGGGCTGGCAGCCGGAAGTCTCCTTGGAAAACCTGGCCCGCATGATGGTGGACGCCGACATTGCCCGCCTGCAGCAACCTGCCGCCAGAACCTGAACCACTGCCGATGCGAATACTTGTCACAGGCGCCAGCGGGTTTGCCGGACGGCACGCTATCTCCGAACTAATTGCCCACGGGCATACCGTCGAAGCTGCTGACCTGCGCCCGCCCTCCGCCACCACAGCCGTTACGCCTCACACCTTCGAAATGCTCGATCCCGCAGCCGTGGATGCGCTCGTGCGCGCAACGCGCCCGGACGCCTGCCTGCATCTGGCTGGCATTGCGTACGTGCCTGACGCCGACGCCGATCCAGCCCGGGCTTTCGCCATCAATGTAATTGGCGTGCTGCATATCCTGCGCGCACTGAGCAAGCATGCCGTTACTGCCCGTACGCTGGTCATCACGTCCGCCGAAGTGTACGGCACCCGGCCGCGCGCGGCTCCTATCTGTGAGGACGAGCCCTTCCGCCCTGAATCACTCTACGGCGTATCCAAAGCCGCAGCGGATGAAGCGGCCCGCCTTTTCGGACTTCAGACCGGCTTGCCGGTCATGACTGTCCGGCCTGGAAACCACATTGGCACTGGTCAGTCGCCCGCCTTCGTCGTTCCCGCCTTTGTGCGCCAGCTGGCCGCCATCCGGGATGGCGCCGCGCCGGTCATGCGCGTCGGAAACCTTGACAGTCAGCGCGATTTCACCGACGTGCGCGATGTTGTGCGCGGTTACCGCCTGCTGCTGGAACGTGGCACACCCGGCGCCGCCTACAACCTGTCATCCGGCCGTCAGGTTCGCATCGGCGACCTTTTGGAACGCCTCTGCAGCCTGCTCGGAGTGCAGCCGCGCATCGAAACCGACCCCGCCTGCTACCGTCCCGCCAATGCAAGTCCCGCGCTGGACACAACGCGGATTCAACGTGATCTTGGATGGAGCACGGCCTTCGATCTCGACGACACCTTGCGCGCCATTGTGGCCAGCGTATGAACCGCTCGCGCCGCATCACTGCCAACCTGCTGCGTCTGGCTTTGGCGGCTGTGGTTCTATTCTGGCTTTTCCGTAAGCTGGGCGGACACGAATTGCTCGACGCGCTCAAGGAAAGCTTGATCCACTGGCACTGGCTGCTCGCCGCGCACCTGCTAATGCTGCTACCGCTGGCCATCTGCATGCTGCGCTGGAAGCTGATTCTGAACTCTCAGAGCATGCCCCTGACATGGCCGCGCGTTGCAGCGATTTTCATGATCGGCCAATTCTTCAATACCTTCATGCTCGGCGCCACAGGTGGCGACCTGATGAAAGCCTGGTACACCGCCCGTGCCAGCCATCAACGCAAGGCGGAAGCCGTCACCACGATTGTGCTCGACCGGTTCGCCGGGCTGCTCGGATTGCTGCTTCTGATCACATTCATTCTGCTCGCGCGGCTGCCGTTTTTCCTGAGCCACCGCGAAACCAGGCTGGTCGCGCTGTTATTGCTTGCCGTTTGCGCCACGGTGTTCGTCGGCACACTGCTGCTGCTCCGGACGCCTATAATTCCCTGGCTGCTACGCCATCCCCGCCTGCGCTCGCGTTTCACCAATCCCATTGTTTTCATCGAGCGCATTTACAGCGTCTTTCGCACCTGGGCCGCGCGCCCCACCCTGCTGGCTCAAACCGTCGGCCTCTCGCTCGCCATGCAGCTGATCAGCGTCGCATCCTCAATCTGCTACGGACACGCCCTGGGCGTCTCAATCCGCATCTGGGACTACCTGACCTTTCTGCCGCTTGCCAACAGCATGGGCGCCATTCCAGCCACCCCCGGTGGCATCGGCATCCGTGAAGCCGTTTCGGTGCAACTGCTCGGCGCGCTGCAGGTACGTCCTGAAACGGCTTTTTTACTGCCCTTCCTGCCCGCCTTCAGCCTGATCCTGTGGAGCCTCGCCGGCGGGTTGGTGTTTCTGTTCTACCGCCAATCCGCAACCACCTCCATTAACATGGACAGCGCAACAAGGGTCGCCCCGTTGTCGTGAAGGTGGCGGAAAGCTAACCAGCGTCCACCAGCACCGCCGGCACCCAGCGCCGGACGGAATTGACAAGAAATATCCGGGAGGCGCGTTTGAGATCCGCCACCGTAACCAGACCCTCCTCTACTTGCCCGTTTTCCAGTAAGTGCTCCCGGAAAACACCGGCCAATAACCCGCACTTCACTGGTGGAGTCAGCCGCTTGCCGGCGATCTCGACCACGAGATTGGCGATCGTGGATTCGGTGACCTCTCCGTATTCATTGAATAGGATTACGTCGTCGCACTCCGGTCGGGTGGCGCGAGCGCCTTCGTATACCCTGCGGTTCGTCGTTTTGTGGTACAGGAAACGGTCTTTAGTATCAACCGCCTGGCGCGCCAGCGCCACACGAAAAGGCGCTTGGTCAGTGGTTTTGACCAGCGGCTTCGCTTCCAGCCGTATGGCCCCGCTATTGGCAAGCAGCAGCCGAATGCGTTGATCCGTTGCGCCGAAAGTGGCCACCAGCGCAGTCAGGCGGTTTTCCATCTCTGCAACTGACAAGCGAAATCCAAAGTATTCAGCCGATCTCTGAATCCTGGCCAGGTGCTTGTCCCTGAGGAAATAGCCCTCCTCAGAAGTCCAAAGCATGGTTTCCAGCAGATCGAACTCCGGGTCTCGCGTCGTCAACACCATGGCTTTGGTCAGGCATTCCTCATATTCCAGGGCACCCACCGAATCCCAAATCACACCACCGCCCACGCCATACTCAGCCGCCCCAGTTCTTTTATCAACCACCACCGTACGTATTGCCACATTGAAGTCGGCCCGCCGACCAGGCGCAAGGCAGCCGATCGCGCCCGTGTAAATCCCGCGCGGTTCGGGTTCGAGCTCCCGTATGATCTCCATCGTGCGGACCTTGGGCGCACCCGTAATGGAGGCGCACGGAAACAGGGCTTTGATGATTTCGGCGAACGACGCCTGTGTCCGCGCTTCAACCGTGGAGGTCATCTGCCAGAGCGTGGGATAGCGCTCCACATCAAACTTGCCGGCCACATTGACGGAACCGGTCCCGGCGATACGCCCCAAATCGTTACGAACCATGTCCACGATCATGATGTTCTCAGCGCGGTTTTTTTCCGATTCCTGCAGCGCTTTGGCATTCTCCGCATCCTGCCCGGCAGTCAGCCCGCGCGGCGCGGTGCCCTTCATAGGCCGCGCAATAATCCGCTCACCTTCCAAACGGAAGAAAAGCTCTGGCGATGCCGAGCAGATGCAATGAGTGTCGGTGTTAATAAAGGCGCAATGTGACGCCTGCTGCGCAGTGGCCAGCGCATGAAACAAGGCATAGGGAGAACCTTGCAGGTTGCTTTTCAGCCGGATTGTGTAATTAACCTGATAAGTGTCGCCAGCAGCAATATACCTGCGAATCCTGTCAATCGCTGCGTTGTAGCAGTCACGTGAAACCACAGAGCGCCATTCGTCCACGCGGCATTCTCCAGCAGGCGGTGGTAAATCCTTCAGGGACTGGCTGCCGGCATACAGTCCGAACCAAACCAGCGGCAGCGCGCCACTGGCGTGCGTGCAGAAAGCCTTGTCCATGGCTGGCGCTGCCTCGTAGGTAATCAACCCGGCGGCAAACAGCCCGCTCTCGACAGCCCTCTCAACCGCCAGCAATGCCGGCAGGACATCCTCCAACCGCCATGCGGTCACAATCCGGACAGGATCTACAAAGCGCAGCCAGCCGCCCCCCGCAGACTGCAGAATCACTGAGTTATTGCTATCCATATGTGCGTCGTTTTTATTGCACTAATTACCCGCCGATGTAAAGGTTGCTAGGACAAACATCAAGACATTAGCGCAAATATGCTTTTCTAAAAGCAAAATAAGCCCTATCGTAACTGACGTATGGAGACAAAAAGCCCAGAGATGCCGGCGCAGGCGCAGCAGGATTTGCTGATCGCCTTGCAGCGTGGAGTAGCGCTGGTGCGGCACCCCTGGTCCGCGATGGCCATGGCGCTGGGCATTCCGGAGGCGGAAGTTTTACGGGCGACGCAAGAGCTGTTCGAGCGTGGCGTGGCGCGCCGCTTCGGCGCGGTTTTCGATTCCCGCCACCTGGGTTACGGCAGCACGCTGTGTGCTGTGGATGTGCCCCTTGCGGATCTTGAGCGCGTCGCCGCGCTGCTGCATCCGCACCCCGGCATCACCCACTGCTATGAACGGGAAGGCCGGCCCAACTTGTGGTTTACCATGACGGCGCAATCCGACAGGCTGGAGGATGAACTCCGCAAAGTTGGAGCCGCGCTGAACCCACACCAGATACTTAATCTGCCTGCGGTCAGGCGTTTCAAGGTTGAGGTGGTGCTGGACGCAGTCGAAGATGACACAGCGGGTGGAGTTATCGGCGAAGTCCTGCCGGACGCGGGGAAACAAGCGCTTTCTCCGTGTTTCACCGATCGCGAAAAAGCACTGATCAGAAAGATCCAGGGCAATCTGCCGCTGACCGGAGCGCCCTTCGCCTCCGTGGCGCAGGAGCTGGAGTGGGACCAGGACGATCTTTTGCGGCAGTTGGCGGCATGGAAGCAGGCGGGCATACTGCGCAGAATCGGCTGTATACTGCGCCACCGGGCGGCCGGTTTTGTCTCTAACGGCATGTGCGTGTGGCCGGTCGCTGAAGCTGATGTTGTACGGGCGGGCCGGGCGCTGGCGGCCAATCCCGAAGTGACCCACTGCTATGAACGACCTTCGTCGCCGGCTTTTCCGTTCAATCTATTTGCGATGATCCACGCTCGCGAGCAGGGCGCCGCCGAAAAAACATTCCACCGGCTGAGCGAACGAGCCGCGTTAAGCGGCGGACGGATGCTGATCTCGACGCGCGAGTTCAAGAAGTCCAGCCCGGTTTTCTTCTGCGAAACACCGGTGGCGACCGGAAAGCCGGGCTCCGCATGAGTGTGCGCAAGGGCATTCTCTTTGCCGCACCGGGGACGACCTGCCGGGAGGCGCTGGTCGGGTACGATCAGATCGCCGCCGCCGCCGCGCTGCGCTTTCCTGGCGTGGAACAACGCTGGACCTACACATCGGCTGGCATACGGCGCAAACTTGCAGAGCAAGGCACCCCCGTGAAAGACCCCGGCGAGGCCTTAACCGCCATGCGGGACGAAGGCTTCACCATGGTCGCAGTACTCTCTTTGCATCTATCGGACGGCATGGAGTACGGTGAGCTGGCCCATACAGCGGCCACTTGGAGCCGCCAGCCGGAGACACCGCTGAAACTTGCACTGGGGCACGCGCTGTTGACTTCCAAGACTGACTGGCGGCGCGCGCTCGCAGCTATTCTGGCGGAGCTTCCGGATACGCCGGCGGAGAACGACCGTATTATTCTGGTCGCACACGGCAGCCGGGAACAGCAGGCCCGCAAGACCCTGATGGCGGCAGCGCAACTTTGCAGGGCGTTTGACCAGCGGCTGATACTGGGTATGATGATCGGAACGCCCGGCCTTGACGAGGTGGTGGGTGAATGCCGGGCCGCGGAGGTCACGAAAGTCTGGCTGCTCCCCTGTATGGTAGTGGCCGGTTTCTCGGCCCGCGAGGAAATCGCTGGACTCGGTGAACAATCCTGGGCGACCGCCATGGAACAGGTCGGCATCGCACCCATACCGGTAATCAAGGGACTGGGCGAGATGACCGGCGTTGTCAATATCTGGATGGACAACATTGACCGCATGTTTGCCAGGCTGCCCGAAACCAACTGACAGGCGGTATGACGCGATGCAAAAAAAGAGCGTGACACACCCGATATTGCCCGTCTGCCTGCTGGTGGCTGGCAAACCCTGCCTGGTAGTCGGGGGCGGCCAGATCGCGGCCCGTAAAGCAGGGCATCTGCTGGATGCAAAAGCCGACGTGACCGTGGTTAGTCCGGAATTTTCCGCGGAGCTGCACTCCCTTGCCCAAGCCCAAAAAATCAGACTGACGACCCGCGCCTTCTCGGAGTCCGACCTGGAAGGAAAATGGCTGGTTTATGCGGCAACCGACAATCAGGAAATCAATTTGCGCGTGATCGAGCTATGCCATAAAAAAGGCGTGCTGTGCAGTGCTGCAGACAGCAACTGGCCGCAAGGGGATTTCGTAACGCCGGCGATTTGCAGAAAAAAAGGGCTGGTGGTGACGGTTTCCTCCGGCGGACGCTCATGCCTTCAGTCGCGGATCGTGAAAGACAAGATCGCCGGACTGCTCGCAACGATGGCAGACGAAGCAGGTGGGAATGAATCTAATGACTACAAAGAAGACAATCTTTAGAGCCGGAACGCGCAGCAGCCGGCTGGCTCGCGTCCAGACCCGCGACGCCCTGGATAAACTGGAGGCGTGCTTCCCGGCGTGTACTTTCGAGGACGTGCCCGTCTCGTCGCCGGGCGATCGAGACCTGGCTACCGACCTGCGTCAAAGCCCGCCTGATTTTTTCACGCAGGATCTTGACAAGCAAGTGCTGGGTGGCGAGCTGGACTGTGCCGTCCACAGCGCCAAGGATCTTCCCGATCCGGTTGCGGCGGGATTGGACTGGCTCTGGCTGCCGTGGCGCGAGGATCCGCGCGATGCGCTGATCCGTCCGCGCGGACAGAGTCTGGACAGCATGCCGCCGGACGGAAAAATCGGCGTCAGCAGCGAACGTCGCGAAGCCTACTGCCGCTCCCGCTTCCCGAACGCCCGTCAAAGCCCGGTTCGTGGCACGATCGAGGAACGATTGCGACAGTTGGACGAGGGCGCCTTTGACCTCCTGGTGATGGCGGGCGCCGCGCTGAACCGGCTCGGGCTGCAGGATCGCATTACCGGATGGATTCCAGTTGCGGAACTTCCGCCGCCGGATGGACAGGGATTGTTGGCGCTGACTTTCCGGGCCGGCGACGGGCGCTTCCAGCATTTGCGGCGTCTGTTTGTAAAATCCGTGACCTTCGCCGCCGCAGGCGTTGGATCTGCGGGCACCTGCACGTTGGAATCTCTGCGCGCGCTCCAGCGCTGCGATATCTGCCTGCACGATACGCTGCTCGGTCATGATTTGATCGGCATGCTTCCGTCCACGGTACAATGCATCGATGTTGGCAAGCGCTGCGGTCAGCACAGCATGCCACAGGATGAAACCACCTATCTAATAACCCGCTTTGCACGGCGCGGCATGAAAATTGTGCGGCTCAAGGGCGGCGACCCCGGCGTTTTCGGGCGGCTGGCCGAGGAAGTCGAGGCGCTCGATGCGCTCGCGCTTCCATACCGCGTCATGCCAGGTGTCAGCAGTCTCAGCGCGGCCACATCAACCACCGGCATGCTGCTGACCCGGCGCGGTGTCTCACGCGGCTTTACCGTCATGACGCCCCGCAAGGAAGGTGGCGGGACCGGGTCCGTTGCCGCCGATGTGCGCATGCAGCTGCCGGTCGTTTTCTTTATGGCCCTGGCCGTGTCCGACGAAATTTCCCGTCAGCTGATCGCCGAGGGCTTGCCCGCGAAAACACCGGCGGCGGTGGTCTTCGGCGCCGGAAGCGATCAGTCGCGAATAATAACGGGCAGTCTTGACGATATCGCCGCGCGTATTAAGGAAGCCAAATGCGAGCTGCCAGGCCTGCTGATCGTCGGCGATGCAGCGAAGTACCGTTACACAAACTGGGGCGCACTGGAGGGGCGGCGCGTACTCCTGACCGCCAGCCAGGCCTTGCAGGACAAGACCGCCGACCTGGTAACCGACTATGGCGGGATTCCGGTCTGTCGTCCGCTGATCAAACTTGAAACGACCGCCGAGGCGCTTGCGAGCATAGGCCAGATCGGCTCCTACGACTGGGTGGTTTTGACATCGCCATCTGCGGTGCGTTGTTTCGGTGAGCTGCTGCGCAGCGCCTGGACCGACTTGCGCAGCGTGCCCAAACTGGTGACTTGCGGAGGGGGCACGTCGAAGGAACTCCGGGCACTGGGCCTTTCTGCCAACATTGAACCCGCCGCCGATTTTAGCGCTGAGAGCCTGCTGAAAACCGTCGCACCGCTCATCAAGCCTGGCCTACGCATCCTGCGACTGCGGTCCGACAAGGCCGGTCCCGAACTGTCCCGCTCCCTGCGCGCCATGGGCGCCACGGTGGACGATTGCCTGCTCTACCACAACCTTCCGATCCCGCACGCCGAAAAACCGGATTTTGATATAGCCTTTTTCGCCAGCGCTTCCGCAATTGAAGTTTATGCTCAGCAATGGGGCGCCGCCTCACTAAAAGACAAGTTTGTGATAGCAATCGGCAAGCCGACTCTGTCCGCCTTGAAGCGGTGTGGCATTGCGGCGGACCTGGTTCCACCCGAAGCGACGGTCGAATCCAGCATTGAAGCGCTGGCCGGACACTTTGTCAGGCAAGGCATGCTAAAATCTTGAGCCCGCCCTGCAAAAGCAGTGACTGCAAATAGTGTATGGTCATACCGTACTACTGTATGGTACAAGCGAACGCATGAACATTCTGGCTCAATTGGTTTGCTCGCGTGTGCGGGCGGAGATTTTTCGGATTTTGTTCGGTCTTCGTGGCAAGGATGTGCATCTGAGGGAGATTCAGAGGCAGACTGGTCTTGCGCTCGGAACTGTGCGGCAGGACATCGAGAAACTTGCGAAACTCGGGCTCGTCACTCGCCGCAAGGACGGCAATCGCGTCTATTACGCGGCTAACGAAACGCACCCGCTTGCCTCCGACATCCGGCAACTTGTGCTCAAAACGGTGGGGTTGGTTGATGTATTATCGGCGGCGCTGGCAAACAGTCCAATCCGGTGCGCGTTTGTCTTTGGATCGGTGGCTTCCGGAACAACCGGCGCGGAAAGCGACGTCGACCTGATGGTCATCGGCGAAATCGGCTTGCGCAAGGTTTCTGAATTGCTTTCCGGCGTGGGTGACCGGCTGGGCCGGGAAATCAATCCTTTTGTCCTCAGGCCGGTCGAATTCTGCAAGCGGGTCCGGGAGAATGAACACTTCGTCGCTTCGCTGATGAAGTCAGAGAAGCTTTTTGCGGTAGGTTCAAAGCATGAGCTTGAAGCAATGGCACGATAACGGCTGGCTCAAGCCGCATACGACCAGTCGGCAGGAAATTGGCAACCTGCTATCCATTGTGCACCGCGATCTGGCGGATGCGCAAAACACGGAGCTTTCCGACGACTGGCGATTCGGCATCGCCTATAATGGCGCGCTCAAACTGTGCACCATCCTGTTATACGCCGATGGATATCGTCCGTCGCAAAATCTGGCGCACTATCGCACACTGCAAGCGCTGCCACTCATCCTTGGCGCGGAGCGCAAGCATGACGCGGCCTATCTGGATACCTGCCGAGCAAAGCGCAACACGGTCGAATATGATTATGTCGGTGGCGCTACGGGGACAGATGCGGATGAACTGATTGACTTTGTAGTATCGCTGGAACGTGATGTTCTCGCATGGCTCAACAAGTTACATCCGGAAGTCATGCCTGCATGAAGCAAGCAATAACCATTAATTTGATCGTGCCGGAAAAAAACCGCTATGGTTTTTTTGAAGCCAGTTTGATTCAATGGCGACGCACAGGTTTCAGAAACACGAGGAGCGATGATGAGCAACTATCCTGAAGTTCGATTGCGGCGGCTGCGGCGCACGCCCGCGCTACGGCGCATGTTCGACATGCCCGCGCCGGGCCCCGAAAAATTCATGTGGCCGGTCTTCATCAAAGAAGGCACGGGAGTCAGGGAGCCCATTGACGCCATGCCCGGACAAAGCCGGATGAGTGCCGATGTACTGTTGAAAGAACTGGACCGCGTGGTCGGGATGGGCATCGGAAGCATTCTCGTCTTTGGCCTGGTTGATGGCGCGAGCAAGGACGCCTCAGGGACTGCGGCCTATGACGACCGCGGCGCGGTGCAGCAGGCGATCCGGAAAATCCGGAAAAAGTTTCCGAAGCTGGTGATTGCCTCGGATGTCTGCGTCTGCGCCTACACCTCCCACGGTCATTGCGGACCACTGGCGGAATCCGGCGACGTGGACAACGATGCCGCCAATGAAGTATTGGCCAGAATGGCGGTTTCGCATGCGGCGGCCGGCGCGGACATGGTCGCGCCCAGCGCCATGATGGACGGCCAGGTGGCCGCCATCCGCAAAGCCCTCGATGCGCACGGCTTACAGCAAACGCTGCTGATGAGTTACTCGACCAAGTTCGCCTCCAGCATGTACGGTCCGTTCAGGGAAGCGGAAGAGTCGGCCCCCCAAAAAGGCGACCGGCGCGGCTATCAAGCCTCGTACGGCGATCTGCGTCAGGCCTTGCGTGAGTCGCAGTTTGATGAAAAGGAAGGCGCGGATATTCTGATGCTGAAGCCCTCGCTTTTCTATCTAGATATTCTTGCCCGCATGCGCGACCGGACGGATTTGCCGATCGCCGCCTATAACGTAAGCGGTGAGTATTCCATGCTGATCGCTGCCGCAGAACGTGGCTGGGGCGATTTAAACGCCATGGTTCGCGAATCCACGATGGCGCTATCCCGCGCCGGGGCGGACATCATCATCTCATACTGGGCCAACCGATATCAGGAGATCTGGGGACAGAGCGGCGGGAAGGGTTAGGAGGTGGAAGGTAAAACGGCGGAAAATTGCTTATTTAATTTCGTAAATGCCATGAAGAAAATACAGACAGAAACACGCGAATTTACTAACAGTCTAACAGCCTGCAGCCTGACAGCCGCGTCCCATGGGACGCTAGTGGAGTCATTCCAATGTCAAAAAACAACCACCTGACACCTCCCACCTCTCACCTTCTCTTCGAACGCGCTTGCCGTGTCATTCCGGGCGGGGTCAACAGCCCGGTCCGGGCTTTCAACTCTGTGGGGGGCGAACCGCTCTACGTTGTGAGCGGCAAAGGCGCGCGGATCCGGACGGTTGAAGGCATCGAACTTACAGATTTCTGCGGCTCGTGGGGGCCCCTGCTTTTCGGGCATGCCCGAAAGGAAATCGTGCAAGCCATCCAGCAAGCCGCATCTGAAGGCACGAGCTTCGGCATCAACACGCCGCGCGAAGTAGAGTTTGCCGGGCGCCTCTGCGAGTTGGTCCCATCCATGGAAATGGTCAGGCTGGTCAGTTCCGGCACCGAGGCGGTGATGACCGCCCTGCGCCTGGCGCGTGGTTTTACGGGGCGGAAAAAAATCCTCAAATTCGATGGCTGTTACCACGGCCACTCGGACTCCATGCTGGTCGCAGCCGGCAGCGGCCTGCTGACCGGCGGCATCAGTTCGTCCGCCGGGGTCCTGCCGTCGGTGGCGGAAGAGGTCTTTGTGTCGCCCTACAACGACCTCGAAGCCGTCAACCGGATCGCCCGCGACCATGGCGATGATCTGGCCGCCATAATTGTCGAACCGGTCGCCGGCAACATGGGGCTGATCCCGCCGGCCTCTGGTTTCATGACCGGGCTTCGCGAGGCGGCGGACCGCTGCGGCGCGCTGCTGATCTTCGACGAAGTCATCACGGGCTTCCGCTTGGGCCCGACCACCTACGGACAGTTATGCGGCGTTACACCGGATCTGACAACATTGGGGAAAATTATCGGCGGCGGCATGCCGATCGGCGCCGTGGGCGGGCGGGCCGTCATCATGCGCAAGCTCGCGCCACTGGGGCCGGTTTATCAGGCCGGTACGCTGAGCGGTAACCCCGTGGCCGTGGCTGCCGGTCTGGCCATGCTGGAGTTGTGTTGCGCTGAAAACCCCTACCCTCGTCTGGCAGCATTGGGGAACCGCCTGACCGTGGGGCTGAATGCCGCTGCGCGTGAGGCTGGCGTCACATTTCATTGCGCAGGCCTTGGCGGGCTTTTCACCGCTTTCTTTCTTGGCGCGGCGCCGACAGACCTGACGACGGTGAAAGGTTGCGATACAAAGGCGTATGCGACATTCTTTAGAGGCATGCTGAAGCGCGGTTTCTACCTGCCACCATCACAGTTTGAAGTCGCATTCATTTCCGCCGCCCACAGTGACGACGATGTCGACCGTTTCATCGCCGCCGCCAGCGCCGTGCTGGCAAACCGGGCGTAAGCGGCGAATCTGGATCGCATGCATACTTTTCATAATCCCTGGGTGCTTGCGCTGTTCGCATTGACGCTCAATCTGCCATTTGGCTACTGGCGGGCATCCTGCCGCAAATGGTCGTTCGCATGGTTTGTGTCCATCCACGCTCCGGTCATCCTGGCCATCGCGGTCCGGTTTTCGCTCGGGGTAGGATTCCATTTGGACACCATTCCGCTGTACGTGCTGGCGTTTACCGCCGGACAATCTCTGGGCGCGAGGAGCTACAGGAAAAGCCGCTGCCAGCCGTCCCAAATATGCAGCTGAAAAGTGGCTGTCCGGCAGGAACCAGCGTCGCCTCGCCGCACATCACGCACATCAACGCACATCACGGGTCGCAGGATAACCTTGACATAATGCTCATGAAACGCGCACTATTATACCACTTTGTGGCACGCTGGAGCATTCAGGCCTGAGCAATTGCGCGTTTTGCAACAGGATTACAGATCAGACGCTAATGAGGAGCAGACAAAATCATGAAGACATTGCTAGTGGTTGATGACGATCAGGACTGCCGTGAATTTGCGAAGGCAGTGCTTTCACAACGATACGATGTACGAACCGTCGCATCAGCCGACCAGTGCCGCGCGGAATTAAAGATATGGAAACCGGACCTGCTTTTGCTTGACGTCATGATGAGCCACTTGAGCGACGGACTCGATCTGGCCAAGGAGTTGAAAGATTCCCCCGACACAAGCTTCATACCGGTGATCATGGTCACCAATGTCAACGACGTATATGACTACCGCTCGCATGTTGATGCGGCTTACTTCCCGCACGATCGCTGGCTCGAAAAACCCGTGAAAGCAACCGACTTATTGAAAGCGGTCGGGGACGTTCTGGATAAATCCGCTAAAATTGCGGCGCACTGAAGTACATATAAACATCCCGCGCATCCCGGCACGGCCTTTTGCGACTTAAGTCGCCAATATCCGCGCATTTTGGAAAGGAAATGGCATGCTCGATCCCGATCACGCCTGGCGTGCGATCGTCTCGAGCGTATCGCCGTTGCCGGCGGCGCCACGCGCGTACGACCGGTGCCTGCTTCATTACCTTGCGCAAGCGATCCTCGCCGACCGCGATATTCCCGCCGCCGACCGTTCGGCCATGGATGGATACGCGTTGCGTGCGAACGACGTTGCCGGTGCGCCGGTAACGCTGCGCGTGGTGGGTGAACTACCGGCTGGTTCCGCCGCGCAGCCAGCGCTGGCGTCCGGTGAGTGTGTCCGCATTTTCACCGGAGCCAATATTCCGCCAGACGCCGATACCGTTGTCATGATCGAAGACACCGGGACTACAGCTGACGATAAGGTCACGGTCTTAAAGACAGCTCCTAAAGGTCAGCACATTCTGCGACGGGGCGAGAACACGCGCCTGGGTATGGTTGTGATTCAGCGGGGGGCCGTAATTGATGCCACTGCCATGGCGCTCTGCGCCGCAGTTGGTTGCGTGGAACCGCTCGTGCATGCGCGCCCACGTATTTCTCTCATCACAACCGGGGCCGAGCTGAAACACCCGGAAGCGACCGTCGGCGTTCACGAAATTCGGGATTCCAACGGACCGATGCTTGTAGCCATGCTTGCTGAACACGGCTTCCAATCCGTCGCCCGGCTCTGCGTGCCGGACGATCGTGCGCATCTTCTCACGGCGCTGCGCCAGGCCTTGGATGGCAGTGACGTGGTGCTTGTCACCGGAGGAGTCTCCGTTGGCAAGTACGATCTGGTGCCAGAGGTAATCCTGGAAGCCGGCGGCACAATCCGGTATCACGGCGTTGCCATGAAACCCGGGAAGCCCCAGCTTTTCGCCACCGCCGGCGACCGGCAGATGATCTTCGGACTGCCCGGCAACCCCTTGAGCGTCCTGACCGGCTTTCACGAATTCGTGCTTCCAACCATACGCTATCTCTCCGGGTGTCCGGAGCCGGAATGTCGCCGGCTTCTACGGCTCCCGCTGC
>SESG01005856.1_pt1 | contig 16958 bp, 19 predicted proteins | sample 3171421 | NCBI WGS metagenome assembly SESG01 (sample SAMN10866946, study PRJNA518727) | freshwater metagenome | biome: subpolar coniferous forest; feature: holomictic lake; material: water; isolation source: holomictic Lake 227, 6 m and 8 m depth | place: Canada: near Kenora, Ontario | collected... | reverse complement strand
GTTCCATCTTTGACAGTATCTTTTGAGGATTTATTAAATTAATAAATCAATGGGGAATGCTGGAACCGCGGTGTAGAGCACCGTATGACTTGCTTTCTATCCACCCTGCTGGAGCGCCATACTGGTACTGTGTGCCACGCAGGTCTTGCCCGCGAACAGTCATACCGCCACGGCTAAAGTTTGAATTCTGCTGTAATTGTAGACCCTTAGTAATGCCCTCGGGAGAACGCATATCTTTAAAATCCTTTGGAGTATATCTAATTTCCTTAGGGACCTGCTTTGCGTGTTCGGCGAGAGGACTAGGATTTAGCACAGGCATTCCCCAACCAGCGCCAGTATTCTGCCACAGTTTGAGCGGTCCTCGCGGACGATATCCAAATGCAGCAGTTCCAATTGCGTTTACATCGGGAGGAAGATACCCTCTCTCGCGTTCCAACCAGTTTGTGCTTTTGCCATATGTGCCTAATTCTATTTTGTTTAGTTCTTCGTACGGATACCCGCCGTTAAATCCTCCAAGTGCTAATCCAGTCAGAGGAAGTGTCTTCTGATTCAAAGTGTATCTCGGAATGTTCATTTATTAGACGCTTTTTTATTTAAAATATGCTTCCCAGTAAATTGCCGATAAATCCGCCTCCTTGTTCGGGTAGAGAACCTCCCTTCTTGCCCATAAATGTTTTGCCAAAGTCGTACGCCTTCTTCCCATACTCGATTGCTTTCGGGGCGTTCTCGATAATGGCAGGAAGATTGCTAGCAACTGTCGAACCTACAGACTTGATTCCGCTCCACAGTTTATCGAAGAACCCTCCGCCATTGAGTTTGCGGTAATCCTCGAACTTCTTTGATTCCTTGGCACTTAGCGCTCCACCAGCCTCTGCCTTGCGCGCAAGACTGACGAACTTCTTGAAATGCTTCGGGAGATTAATACCCGCCATTACCTCTTTAACGTGCTTGGGACGTCTTCCGACGAAGGCACCGCCAAGTAGTTTAGGGAGAATCGCACCCACGAACGGTGCTGCAGGACCTAGCATTGGAGCGAGCATTGGAGTGATAAGGGGCATTGCCATTGGAAGAAGCGACTTAGCTGCACCAAGCGCCGTTGACCCCACAGACTTGATTCCGCTCCACAACGAGTCGAAAAACCCTCCACCATTGAGTTTGCGGTAATCATCGAGTTTTTTCATATCTGTTCCACTTAACGCTCCGCCCGCCTCTGCCTTGCGTGCAAGACTCACAAACTTCTTGAAATGTTGGGGAAGATTGACTCCCGCCATTACCTCGGCAACGTGTTTTTGAACACCTTTACCACCAGCGCCAAGCAGGGCGCCTCCAGTAGGTGTGCCTGTCGGGTTTGTTCCAGTAGGAAGAGCAAATGAACCTCCCGTCTTCTTCAGACCGAGACCGAACTCCTGACCTGGTTCGCGCCCCATAGCTCTACTATTGCGAATGTGAGCAACCAGTTGTTCTTTGTTAAGTCCGCTATAGTTCCTAATACCACGCGACTTTGCGTATTGGAGAAGTACTGTTTTAGTTAAGAGTCGTAATTCATCCTGTGTGGGGTCGTCTACATTAGTAAATAAACCACTGTACTGTAGAAGGTCCGCTGTTGGAGCTACTGGTGCCTGCGCCGGTCCTTGAGCGCTAGCAGGTTGTTGTGTCTGTGCAATGGTCTGCTGAATATGTTCAAGTCTCGGCACTAAATTTTGCGCCAACTCTGGAGAAATGTTCTGGATCGCTCCGTGTAGATTTTGCAGATGTGTTATAGCATCCTCAGCGTTAGCGCGTGCTTCCAACCGCGTCTGTTGCTGTTCTGCACGTGTCGCTTCCTGGGCGCGACCAATTGCAGCGAGTTGATAGGGCTGGGAGAGTTGTGCCTGTCTAATCTGTCCGAGTTCACGTGTTCTTCCTGCGAGTTTTGCTCGGAGCATATCCTGGACGGACTCGGGTGCCTGTGATAGCAGTTGAGGATTTGCCATAATCTCCTCGACCGTGGGAAGGCCCTCCGGACCTACTTTTATTGGGCGAAGAGGTGCGTATGTCTTTTTTGGTCGAATAACAGCGATGCTGTCTGTCGGCAGGATTTTCCCAATCTTGCCAGACGGTGTGCGATCTTCACCAACAACAGTAATCTTGGGGCGTCTGAGTCTAGCGGGTTTCATGCTTATGGGTTGCGCTAATTCTTCGGCGAGTTTCTTCTTACTCTTAACAATTTGAGGTTTGCGTCTAACAAAGTAGATTCCGCTCGACGCATCGTCTTTCGTTGCGCGTTTTGTCATTTATTAGTGTTTTTTTAATTTTATTATAATATCTATAATAAATGTCCTTGGAACAAATGGCATTATACTACAAGGACCGCGATCTCGACGGGCAGGAAATACAGACATTGATAGGCAAACAACCCATTATGTACTCTGACCTAGCACAATATCAAACTCTTGGGCAACTTCTTGGGAAGGAGAATTATGTGATTGTGATGTATCAGACATCATCGAAAACTACCGGGCATTTTGTAGCAATAACACGCAACGACACAACTGGCAAAGTCCGCTATAATGACCCTTACGGTATCCCCAATCCCGACAAAGAACTCCAGTTCACTCCTTATGACCAGAAACTGCCAAAGTACCTGACCAAACTGCTACAGGGTGTCGACTATGAGAGCAACACTGTTGACTATCAGGGCGGGAAGAAGGTAAGCGACTGCGGTAGGTGGTCGTCGTTATTCTGTATGTTGCGTAATATGACTTCACAGCAGGTACAGCGGTTGTTCAAGACTAACGGATCCGGGTTCCTCGGCAACTCGGATAACTGCGCAGTTCTACTCACCTTGCTGTCGCTCAACGACCTAGTTAAGTTTGAGACGAGCATCGGGTCTGGCACAGGAGGGATTGTGAGGTCAACTATAGGGTCAACCTTCTAAGTAATATAAAATTATATGAGCAATTAGTATAAAACCTAGTATAAAGTCAATATAAAACTCAATGAACTGGTGAAATATAGCGCTATATTTCACCAGTTCATTGAGTTTTATATTGGGGATTTCATCGATTAGTATCATAGTAGATTGATTTTATACTAGATTGGCATTTTATATTGGCATTTATACATACTTGTAATTGATTACGAGTATTGTTGTTGCTACTGCCATTTATTATAGGTTTTAATTATTCTTTAAAGTTTACGCTCAAATACTGTTTATGAGTTCCGCTATTGTGAAGGTACTGCCGTGCGTTCTCTTCCTCCTCGTTTATTGTGGGCACGCCACTTCGGTAGAAGTCGGTAATCTTCATTCGTCGAATAGTGTTGACGTTGAGAGGTTTGCCGATAACCGTCTTTGTCGCGTCTGCCAACAGGGCACTAAAGGTCTGGATGAGGTACGGTTCGGTCTTGCTGTTGAGGATGAAGTAGTCTCCGTTCTGTTTCTTAAACTCGCTGAGATACTTGTTTATTACCTTTGCGACCTTCTCCTTGATTGGAAAGCGCTGTTGCCCATATGTCTCCTTGGTCTTGTAGTTGTTCATAATAATATCCTTCACCTTCAGACTTCCGTTTTCGCCGTTGGTAGTAATGTAATTGAAATCCTTGTTCATCGTCCCGACCTTCTTTTTGACGTTAACCAGACGCATCAACGGGATGTCCTCGAGGCGCGGAGTGAACTCGTTCTGGAAGTAGAGCATACACAGCATCTTGAACACGAGTTGGGTATCATCTTGGGGAGAGTATGAATCGATTTTCTTGTTAATGTCGCCAATAGGCATACTAAGTTCCTCCTGCTTCTTTGTGCCAAGATTATCTCCTCGCTTCTTTGTCTCTTCGCTCTTAAAATCCGAGAGGAGATGCTGGTACTTCTCGATTGTCGCGTTATCGAGATTGTAGTGCTTGAGAATTTTGATGATGGGGGAGATGTAGTCTTTTGGACTTTCAAGACCAGAGTCAACCAGCGCCTTCTTAACCTTTTCGTAATCGAGCAGGAAACTGGGATTGCCGTCCCATCCCTTATCCTGTACCAGCGTTGATAGTCTGTTGAGTTTGCGGACATAGTTGTCGACAGAGGTCTTTGCTAGGGGTTTGAAGTCCTCGCCAGAATTTCCGCGGATACGAGAGGATATTTGCGTTGAGAACAGTTCCTTAAGCAGGTCCAACTGTGCGTCGTCCTTAACATACACTTTCTGATTTCCGAATTTCCTTGCTTTGAAGATATGGTTCGCCATTTATTACAATGTGTTTTATATTTTCTGTATATTATTAGGTCGAATAATATTAATACAGCTGTAATAAATGTCCTCACAGAAGAAATTAGGGGGAACCCTATCTGTCAAAGACCTAAAAGGTCTGCTCGAAGCAAGTTATAAGGAGGCACCGAGCGTAGGCGATTATGTTCTTGATAAGGACATCAGCGGAAAAACCGCAAAGGTTTACCACAACACTAAAAATGGAAAGGTTGTAGTCAGTCATCGTGGAACTCCCGCAACTCTCCGAGATGCCGGAGACTGGTTGAACAACATCGTGTATGCGCTGAAAGGAGATGAGGGTTATAAAAAGACAAAGCGGTTTCTAGACTCAAAGAAAGTACAGGACGCTGCAGAAGCAAAATACGGCACCAAGAAGATGGCAACCATTGGACACAGCCAGGGGTCGAAACTTGCTGAACTTCTAGGCAAGAACGGACACGAAATCATTACCCTCAATAAGGCAACGCGTCCCTTCAGCAACGTAAAGACTGAACACCAATATGATATCCGAAGCAGTGGAGATGTTGTTTCGGCACTCAATCCCTTCCAGAAGAAAAGCGATAAAGATATAACTATCCAGCGCACCGGATTTAATCCGCTCGCAGAACACAGCATAGACGTGCTTAACAGGCTAAATCCAGAGCAGGAGATTGGGAGAGAAGATGAGGGTGGAGGATTTGGTTCTTCTATCGCAACTGCTTACCAGTTGTTCAAGAAAATTGTACCAGTGCGAAAGGGATTTTCTAACTCTGATAAGGTATTCTTGGCAAAATACGGAAACTGGAAAATCACGAGTATGACAGTCATCCGCACGCCAATCTCTTCCTATATCCATAAGGCGCTATCGGTTCTGTCAGTAGGCGAGTGGGACAAGGCAAAGGCCCGCGTCGGATACGACAGGTTGTTCCATCTTGCCTTGATTGGAACGCTTGAAGCCCCACCTGGAGTAAACGCAACACCTATTAAATTCATTACCGAACGCAATGACACAGTCCGGGTCCGCGAATTTCAGGCTAATGATATTGGCAGAGACACAGAACAGATGGTAGTTCCTCTCGTTAATCCTGTATCGCTAACTCTGAATAATATCTTCGACAATGTCATTCGGCAGGTTGGAGACAAGTTATGGGAGTACGACCCATTCAGCAACAATTGCCAGGACTTCCTAATCCAGTTTCTCGGAGTTGACCACCTTCTTACTCCACAGGTTGATGACTTTATCCGCCAAAAGGTAAAGACAATTGCGGAATCGCTGGACAAAGTTAATCCGTATACAACCAGCATTGCACGAGGACTTATCGGCATCAGTGCGCGCCTTCGCGCCCTGACAGGGAAAGGTCTAACCGATGGAGGAACCCTAACTTTGTAATTATAATATCTAGTATTATAAATGGATAAGATTAACAAAATCTACTTCATAGGCGGAGGAGCAGTCTTCTATGCCTTGACAGAAATATTTAAGAAGGAGAAACTATACTATCACTGTCAGTTTACGGTAATAGAACCGCTGGACATTGTCGAATTAGACTATGTAATGCAGGGTCGCAAATACACTCACGTCAAGCAGGCGATGTCGAGAGAGAACTATAAACATCTGCTAAATGGCATTGATGCACATACATTTGTGATTAACGTCAGCGTCTGTGTCGATAGTCTTGATGTTCTGCGGTTTGCCGGCGAGAAGGGGTCCTGGTACATTGACACTTCAATCGAGCAATATCAAGACAGTATCCACGTTCCAATAAACGACATTACCGATTATTCACAGTTTAGTTCGAATAATTTGTATCACCAGCAGTTAGTGGCAGAGAAGATTATGAAGAAGTCAAAGAAGACGCGTCTCACATCTGGCGGAATGAACCCCGGTCTCATTTCCCAGTACGCGAAGAAAGGTCTAGCAACATATGCAAAGAGTAGGGGCAAGCATCTAGTCAAGGGTAATTACGCAAAACTAGCACACGAACTAGGACTGAAATCGTGTCTCGTTGTTGAGTATGACAGTCAGAAGTTGAAGGTAAAGGCAACTCCAGACTTGTTTGTAAACACCTGGTCAGCAAAGATAGGTATGCCCGAGGAGGCATCGGACCTGATTATGCTCAACTTGAGCAACGAGGACCTCCAAAAGTATACACAGGAGGGACTTAAGCTGATTAAACCAACCGAAGGTCCGGCAAATACCCACATCCGCTTTATTCCCGAGTATGGAATGGACGGGATGTTCGACAGCACGGCAGTAGATTACAATGGCGACCCGTTTGATTACAGCGGGTACCTCCTCCCACACGCAGAGTTGATAACGCTCGGGTCGTTCTTACAGTATAGGGGTAATTCTCCGACAATCTTCTACTGCTACCGCCCCTGCGACGAGGCGATAAAGAGTTTGGATTTTATGCGGGCGAACAACTATGAACTCCCGAAGGATGGCATCGTTGTGCGCAACAAAGATGTCATCAGCGGATGGGACAGCATCGGGTGCCTCCTCACATTCAAGAACGGGGATAAATTCTGGGGAGGCACCGTGTGTGGAAAACAAGATATGGATAGAATGGGGTTCAAGAGCAATGCCACGGTAATACAGGTAGGGGCATTTATGAACGCTGCAATCGCGTGGATTCTGACGCATCCGAACAAGGGACTTGTAAACAGCGAGGAAGTCAACAACAAGGATATCTTTGACATGGCAAGTAAGTATTTGGGCAAGCAATATTTTAAAATTGTATAATAAATTTACAATATATATAAATGTCATCAAGAGCAGGAAGTCAATTTCCTCCAGGATCTGCTCCCCCGCCTATTTCACGAGGACCACTTCCTCCTCCTCCAATAGAGCAAAACTCCCCACCGTTCATAGTGAATAAATCAATGTTTGAAGAAGGTAGTCCTACGAGATATATAGATATTTATGGAGAAACACACCAACATCTAGATAATTTTACTAGCAACTTTGATGTTTACCGACTTATGGAAATAAAGGCCGAAGAGTATTTTAGTTCATTACTTTTAAACGACTCAATGGCCATTATGTTCATTGAAAAAGCACCACCACACGAAGGGGCCGTTTCGAATGATCATGGCGTTATTATAACACATGTTGCTGGTTTCTTAAAGAAATCATATCCAGAAAGAGTCGAGTTTATTGATAACCGTCCACATGAAAGACCAAAGGTCGAGGAAAAAGCAAGAAGAAAAGAGCTTTACTTGGAATATACACAAAGACTAATTCCTAGTGAAGGTCAGAGTGTATATGATAAATTTCCAGCGATTAAAGACTTGATTGAAGAAGACACAGCACCAGAAAAAATACCACTAATTATTGATGACAACATTGTGCGTAAATGTCTAGATCCAGAATATAAAGGTAATAACCTAATCTTTTGGGTTGGAGAGGGTCATAGAGATAACGTAAGTAGAATTCTACAAAGTGAACCAACTAAGCGATTCCGTGGAGCGTCCCTCACTCAGGTATCATTAGGAGGAAACGTGAATGTGCAACCCCGAATGTTCAACACACAAATAGTCGAAAAAGGCGGGTCGCTACGCGTCAGAGGACGCCATCCTCTGCGACGCAGTTTATTATTGTAGTGTATATAAATGGCCCAAAGCAATCCTTTTCCTCCAAATATAGTTGGATACTCGTATTTTACACGGAAATCATCCCCAGGAACTATCCGTATATATGGTGAACAACATATGTACAAAAAGGATATTGAAGCAGTTCAAGAAGGTGCATTCCTAAATGTTGTAGTACGTGAGAATTTCAAGTATTTTCTGAAAATGTTAACTGAAAATCCAAACTCTATGTTGTTTATGGAAACATCTGAGTCCCTTGAAGCAAATGTGGCGTCGAATACCTATAGCGCTCTAAAAGGTTCATTCCCAGAAAGAGTAAAGAATATTGATACGCGCGGTTTACATAAAGAAGATACGCCAGACGAGAGGCAGAGACAGTTTGAATATACTAAACATTTACATAAAAAATACCCAGCATTTTTACAAAAACTAAAAATAGATAAGGCAATGTCTAGAAGTGAATTACTTACTCAATCAATAGATATCAAGCATGAGGCCTTTATAATTGAGGCTAACGCATTAAACGATATTGAACTACATAAAGATATTGATATAATTTTATATATGGGAAACAATCATCGAGTAAATCTAAGTATGTATATGAATCAACATCTTGATAGAGAGTTCACCCAAATTAATAATGAATCCATCCCCCCAAATGACTTTGTAAGTGCCATTTTTGAAAAACAAGACCAACGAGACTTTAAAGAGGATCATCAGAGAATAGCAATGTCAAAAACACAACTAGTCGAAAAAAGCGGGTCGCTACGCGTCAGAGGACGCCATCCTCTGCGACGCAGTCTGCTTACTTATTAATTGTAATAATTACAATTAAAATTTACGGATGAAGGCAAGACGGCAACTAAAGGTTTGCCCGGGAGGAATAAGCATTGGCGCTTGTGTTCCGTCGTTAAATTGTACAACTGCAGAAAGATTGATTACCTGAATTGGCGTCGGATTATTCAACGTTAGACATATTGGAAATGGAGGAACGAAATAAACAGGATCTGTATCCTCTCCTTTACTTTGATTAAAATCAATATCCAAAATAGTTTGCGACTGTAAATTGTTAGAGTATAGAGAACCAATAATTGATAGAGTTGTCGAATTGATTAAAATTTTATCAACCAAATTGAGAGGGTATGTAGGAGCAGTTGGCTCAGGTGTTAGTCCTGCACCATACAGCTGTGTTCCAAATACCTTTCCCTTTACAATTGCCAACACATAGTCGTCTGCCTTATTTATAAGCGGATAGTCAAGAGACACATTAAATACAGCAGGAATTGAAGCGGTAGGTAGTGTTGCAGGACCCCCAACGGTGGCTGGGGGTCCTTGGTTAGAAACGACAACATTATAATATACGACAAATTTTCCACTAAAGTCCGTCATTTATTAAGGGATTTATATTTTTAACTTTCCTCTAATTCTGAGATAACCAGTTGGCGAATAAGGAACCCAATCTTCTCGTCGAGCGTGAGAATATCCTCGAGACGCAAGCAAGTCATAGTAGTATCGGAAAAGTGCCGTCCCAGTTCCTTCTTCTTATCCCAGGGGTGGAACGCAAGACTCCCGCTCGGAAAATACAAGTACCCATCAAATCCGGTACATCCACCGAAGGCGCTCGGTCCGATGTGCGCACAGTTATCAGAGATGATGAGATTTCCGCGCAGAGACGAGCACTTGTGAAAGGCAAACTCTCCAATCTTCTTTATTCCTGAGGGGAGGTTAAGATGCCCCTCGAGCGCACTACACTCAAGAAACGCTCCTGCTCCGATAGTCTTGACGTTTTCCGACAATGTTAGCGTCTTCAGATTAACACACCCCTTACAGAGGTTCATCGGGATACTCTCTGCGTCAACATCCACCTTAACTACCTTCAGTCTCTCCTCTTCTGTCATCTCATAGCCGTTCGCAGGGGTCAAAATATCGCCATTAGAAAATGTAATCGTGATCATTTAATATACTGATTTTTATATTTTAATTTGTAATAGGATGTCGTCGATGAGACCCGGCGGAATTTCGTCTTTCTGCCAGCATCCAGAGACACCGACCGAGTTGTATTTTTGCGTTCCATTACCACAACTCCCTATATGCTTCCGCCCGACCATCTGCTCACAACTGCCAACGCCGGAACACTTTTTAAGAGACAACGGGACATTACACCAGAACATCGTTGCCTTACGGTAGGGTTTTCCATATGCGCAGTAATGCCCTTCATATCCAACTATGTTTGCCCGGATGTTTTCCATTCGCTTTGGCAGGAGCGACGACGCAGGATTTTCAACTATCCACACTCTAGGTTGAAAATAGTCGATAATCTCAAATGCCTTCGCCACAAGTCTGTCTGCACCAACAAGGTCTGGCGGAGTCTTTGCGTTCCGGCGAGCCTTGCTGTATTGCGTACACGGAGGAGACGCCCAGACAACATCGAAGTAATTTATCGGATACATTTTATAGTCCCAAGTAAGTATGTCTTCTACATGTGTAGGACTAAACTTTGGAAGGATGTCGACCGAAATAGGATTATCAACTCGCTTCGAAAATGACTTCGTCCCAGCAAACAGTTCAAGTGTTTTCATTTAATATACGGAAAAAAATATAAACCGCATTGTAATAAATGGATCTTGCCGAGGAATACACAAATCTTGGAATGGACCGGGGAATGAAAGTCTGGGGGAAAGAACTCACCATCGACGCCCGATGTGATGCTGTAAAGGTCAACGACCCCGAGGTTCTTCGGGCCTTTCTTAAGGAGGTTGTCGTGCGCATCGATATGAAAGCATATAAGGAACCGCAGATTGAACTCTTTGGCGAGGGTGGTCTTTACGGATACTCGGCACTACAGTGGATACACACATCAAACATCGTACTCCATACCTGCCTCGATGGTCAGTGCTACCTCAACATCTTTTCGTGTAAGACCTTCGATCAGGATGTTGTTAGAGGGTGCTTCGTTGAGTTCTTCGGTGGCGAGATTGACTTCTGCGAATTTACGTACCGCGGAGTTCAAAAACAGTAAATTATTCATAGTATATTAAATGGCAGGATTTAATACGAAGTTGTTTAGTCAGCACGATGATTACATGACACCACCTTCTGCGTGGGACAATATTAAGCAGTTCATTCCCCCCGGAAAGGTCATCTGGGAATCGTTCTATGGCAATGGTAAGAGCGGACAGCATCTAGCATCCCTTGGATTTGACGTTATTCACGTTCCCGCTGATTTCTTCACCCACGATTTTGGCGACATCATCGTCAGCAATCCGCCATTCAGTAAAGTTAAGGGCGTGATGGAGCGCCTGCTTGTTCTCGATAAACCGTTCATCATAATTCTGCCAAGTTCGAAAATCAATACTTCGTATATGCGAGCGTGGAAAGATAAGGGTCTACAGATTATAATCCCCAGAAAGCGTATCCACTTCAACAAGTTAGTCGACGGAAAAACACCCGAGGGATGGAAGAACTCCTGTAATTTCGATTGCTTCTACTACTGCTATAAAATTAATCTGCCTAAGGACATATTATGGTTGGAATAATAATACTGATTTTCTAAGGCACAATCAAGGTTAAATACAATATGAATTCAACTGAAGACGAATGCCCCGTTTGCTACAAAACATATGGGGAGCAACCAGGTGGTTGGACCCTACTAAAAGATGGACCACAAAGTGCTCAATGTAAGCACTCGCTATGTGTTGACTGCTGTATTCAATTATCGCTTCAACCTACAGCATCTTGCCCGATGTGCCGTGAAGATTGGACGGAATATTTATCTGGTTATGCAGAAGCCAATGGATATGACGAAGAGGAAGACGAAGAGAGCGACGATGAGGACGATGAGGACGATGAAGAGGACGAAGAGGACGAAGGCACTTTTATGTTTGACAATAACCGTATCGTCCGCATTCTAATTAAGGCAACAAAGGACCAACTGATTGAGGAAACTGATTATACAGAGAATGATGTAGATTGGAAGTCCGTTGTAAACGAGAATGTCATTGACAATATTAGTTCCTATTGTGATAGGTATCCGCTAGAACAAGAAGAAATTGTTAATCAATACGGCATTCACAATGCGCGTCGATTATTAATAGATCACGGATACGGGAATTATAGCAACACTCGCGTAATGGCGTATGAGATTTTACGGAAGGTATATGAAGACATACGCGACGGAAATCAATCAGTAAATAACTTGTAATTAATTACAAGTTCAACTATTTATTAACGTCAATTCCCCTCCATATCTTTCCTTCGTCAAACTCTGGCAAGTTGTAAGTCAGTTTCATATTCTTATAAAACGTATTTCTTCCAACTGGAGATAGGCGATTTGAAATACACCAGTTCACATAACTTGCATAAACAACTGTCTTCTTACATCTAGGCTCAGACGAAACTAGTTCTACAGTAAGAATTGACGCATCAATAACATAGTCTTCTTGGTCATTGGTCCAGCTCTTAAACGTATCCTTCTCGTCAATCACGGATTTAGTTGAGACTAACACTTCTGGAACATCTTCAAAGTTCATATTGTTTGAATAGTACTTATTTGCCATAATACACATCGCACTAAAGAAGTCATCTACCTTACTCAGAATATCACGCTTTCGCGCTGGGTTATTACAAAATGTCGTAGTAAATCCAATAACACGCATACGGCGAGCAAATGCTTCTTCCTCAAATTTTGGAATAAGGTTAGTTGCCAGCCACAAGATACAATAAAACAATACCTCAACATTAACATTTGACCCACACGCTCGAATATTTACGGCATCTCCTCCAGTAATCTTTTTCATCAGTTGCTCGTGAAAATGCTCATTCTCTCCAAGCTCGGAAACAAACCCCATTTTCTTGTCGCATAACGTAAATGCTTCTGTATCATGAACGCTTGTGTTTTTGCTTGTCTTAAACACCTTGTCATTAACAACGCCTCCAAACGTCTCAAGTATCTTACACATCAATGTACAGAATAAAGACTTACCAGTATCCTTCTCTCCAAGCAACACATAGAACTGCTTCATATTGTTCTCCCCAGTAAGGCAATACCCCATCACCGATAGCATCCAATCAACATAATTAGCATTAGTACTTCCAAGAATTTCTTCTATGTACTTTCTTACAAATTGACTGTCGTGTTCACCCTCGGGCTTGAACACCCTCTCAGTCGTCCGCGTAAGGTAATCTGCGCGCGTTCTATTACGCACTACAAGTGTCTTAAGGTCGATGACCTTGTTGTCAGAAATTGGAAAAATACCACAGATCTTATCAAGTTTAGAAATAATCTTTGAATGGTCCAGCATCTTTATCGCTGATTTCATACTACTCAGAACTGCTGTCTGTTTTCCAGAACTCTTGATATTTGCGATAGCACTCACGCGCTGTTTCTCATCCTTAATCCCATTCAAATATGGAATGAGAATTTTAGACAACACGGTCTTAAGAATCTCAAAGTCATCGTGCTTCTTCCAAAGTGCCGTATCAGCATCGTATAAATAGAATTCCTTTATCAGTGGATAGTACAAGAGGTCTTCTCCTATAGTAGCCAGTACAAACTGTCCCATCGCCTCATCAGACACATCAATATCTGCTGTTGGTTTCAAATTAAACTGCTTCAAGTCAATCGCTTCGTCTAAGCCCTTGACCTTAAACTCTAAGTCATATCCCAACTCGTCTTTTATTATGTCTTTAATTCGGGGAGTCATAACTTCTCCTTTCCAGTCCTCAGCGTAGATAAGGCACCCATCAAAGCAGAATGTTCCGACGCGCACATTCTTATCTTGCAGATAGCGGTATATGCGCGTCAATATCAGGTTCTCCTGCTCACATAAGAGATAATTCAGCGTAGAACCTTCGAGATTAAAGAAGTCCTTTTGACTCTCTTTATCAATTGCCCGCTTCATCATTCGCTGACCTTTCTTAGATTTTATAAACTCCTTATATATAGTCTTAACATCTGTTCCAAGGCCTACTAACCAATCTGGACACTGCCCCTCTTCAAACTTTGAAACTCGGTCTCCTCCGTTTATTACCGCCAAAGGGAACGACTTTGCTTCATCTCGTGTCAATGTCTTTCCGTCGCTATCGACGCATTGCATCAACTGCCCAAGGCACTCATCTCTATTCTCAATATATTTCTTGAGAAAGGGTACATCTATCTTCTCGTCAATACAGTACTTCATTAGAATTTTTGGATGCGCGTTAACGATATCAAGGTCAACATATAAATCCTTTGCTACAGTATGGCGAATAACACGCGAAATTCCCTGTAGACTGGCACCTATCGAAAACATGCGTCCCCACGTAATCCCACTGCTATACTTGTACTTGACAATCGGAGACTTAAGTTTCTGGGCATAAAAATCACCGATAATGGTAAGAATTGTATTCTTATCAGTTATATATTTTCGCTTCTGATTCGGGTCTACAAATCGCCCGAGCAGTCCGGAATCATATAGATAATCAAAATTATCTCTAATAGTCTTCAAGGCCACTATATCAACCTGCTCTCTCAAAAACATTTCATCTCGGGTAAGATTTCCCGATTTACTATTTTCCATTGCCATTTATATACAAGGGGTTTATTTAAATCCATTTCCATTTCGTAATTATTTCGTGATTAGGAAATATCAATGCTTCCTAAACGTCTAAACTCATTCTTAAGCGGTCTTATAGCCGTTTTTGAATATCGATTTTTCTCACCCTGGTTTACCTTTACTCTACCATTCCCCTGCCGATACTTTTTAATTGCCGTCTTTTGTGCCTCTGTCAATGTCATCTTCTTTATATATAGAGGATTTTTATTTAAACTTGTATATATCGACACACCCGATTCTATTTTGTTAATTTTTAAAATTAACAAGTTTGCCTTAAATATGCCTTAACCCCGATACCTGATAATTACCCCCCAATCCGGCAGATTCCCTTGGAGCATATAATTCTCCATACTTGGGTGTATTTATACCGTATAACTATACTTTTTTCTGTCCAATGCATAATTCCAAGAACGGGGGGGTAAATCGGGTATCGGGTAGTAAGGCACTACCTGGTTGTTATATATACATATTTAAAATTAATAAATAATAATCGGGTATGAGACACAATCAAAGACATATTAATAATTCTACAATCCAAAGTGGTTTACATAGTTTTCGATATTTGTTTTCAAAGATGGTGTGGCGCCCCAGAGAATGTACCAACTTAGAGCACCTGGAGAAGTTGGGTCTGTGAGATTATCCTTTACGTGTCTTAATCTGTAGTTCTTTCTCCGTTGGTCTCTCTCGCTTTCTGGAAATGTTGTATAATCCTTATACCCAAGTGCTCCGAATTTGGTTTTACGGGTTCTACCAGTTTTTGTATTCTCGAATGTAGCAACCAGTTTATGCTTGCCGTCTGTTGACTTAACTATAGATACGAGTTCCATTTATAATATGATTATAAATTCTCAAATTGTACTTTGACGTGGGGGAGTGTTAACCACTGGGGCTATAGTTTGTGGTATTGGGATAGGGTCCGAAATGATAGGCGTAGTTTCTGTTGGAGGAGTAAACCGCGAAGCGGGCTCCGAACTTGTTGGGTCTGGAGTTGTAGGAGAGGAGCGTTTCATCATAACTTCTGCACCCCAGCACTTGCTGTATTTAACATGACTGATAATTGAGAGGATTAGACTTCCAATACTAGCGATTATTGCAGTGATGACAATAGGGTCTGACATTTATTAGAAGAAGAATTAAAATCTCATTCCTCCAAGGAAGAATCCACCACCACGGCGCTTAGGAGGAGCCGGGGGTTCAACCTCGCTTTCACACGCGGTAAGGTCTTCATCTGAAAGTTGTGAGTCGTCCTCGGATCGACACTCAGAAGAAGACGCAAACAGTTTATCGCTTACATCGCTGATAGCAGTAGAGTACCCAGAGCGTGTAGACTGGTTATCACATTGGTTATTACGTTCCTTCTCTTCCTTTTGTTTTTGACGGTAGGTGCGTTTAGAGTTGCGACTTTGCTCTCTGATTTTTTCAAGTTTAACTGGGTCTGACTCAACTATGCGTCTATAACGTTCCTTTTGGTGCTCGATTTTGACCTTCTTTTGCTCTTCTTTGACTTTGAAGGCAGTTATGACTTCCTTGGGTACAGAGTTGTCTAGAACCCGTCGTTCGTTGTAGTACTTTTCCAATAATTCGCGTTCGCGAGGACATTTTAGGTTTATTCTTAGACTTTTTGCCGATGAGACTTTCTCTTGTGCGGTAGGCGGTTTACTGGTATTAGCAGGAATATGTTCGTCCATTTATTATAATTGGGTTTTATATTTTTTCATAAATTAAATAAATATCCATAAGATAAATGCCATCAAATGTGTCGAACTATAGTTCAACATATCTACCATTAGTTGCTAATGGCGTATTCACCTCAAAGGTTGAGTCAACTCAAAACTTCACCGGTGCCGACATCAATTTAATATCTGATCAACCATGCCAAATTATAGTATATGCTGGTCCAACGCAGAATGGACCTTGGACAGTTGTGTACTCTCCTGCTCCTACTGTTCAAAATGTTGGATTTTTTGGAACGTATATAACGTACTATACCTATTCATATCTCACAATTACAAATATGTCTGCTACGCCACAGACTCTGTTAAATGTAAACCATATATTGCGAGTTCATTCTCATATTGTTGAAGTCTCTAATATGGTTCCTGTGCCATCTGCGAATATTAGATTGGCATCACAGGTACTTCCCAATTATTGGTACAAGGTTGAGACGCTTGGGAATACCATTGGTGCCTCTTGGAATGAGATGGGGGCGATAATTGGAGGTGAAAGTGCTCCTCCGATCGGTCGCGTCTTCAAATGTCTCGCACCAGGTGCTGGAACGGGAACTGTCTCTACTCTCGTCTATAGTCAAGACCTTACTATAAGTGGGGGGGGAGGAGATACAAATATAACAGAGATTCTCGGAGCACCTGTAGCACTTACTAATCCCCTATTTGTAGAATTGACAGATGGGACAACTTCCTTTGGGACTGTTGGTAATCCTCTGAATGTCTCGGCAACACAGGCAGGCACTTGGTCTTTTGGTATCACTGGAGCGGTAGAAACTGACCTGACTCGTGTTGGTGGAACTAGCATAGCTCTTGGGTCTGCCGTTGGTGCTTCTTCTCTT
>SESG01021999.1_pt1 | contig 16976 bp, 25 predicted proteins | sample 3171421 | NCBI WGS metagenome assembly SESG01 (sample SAMN10866946, study PRJNA518727) | freshwater metagenome | biome: subpolar coniferous forest; feature: holomictic lake; material: water; isolation source: holomictic Lake 227, 6 m and 8 m depth | place: Canada: near Kenora, Ontario | collected... | reverse complement strand
CCTCAAGAATGATGCTAACACCATCGCCGTAGTCACTGACGAAGATCGTGAACAGGCTGACCTGGTTCGTCGTTTCTACAAAGCCCTCACATTCAAACTTATCACCGGCAACAAGCTGAGTGATTTTGACAACACTGCCCTTGCTCTCAGCAATGTGGACACCATCACCACGAAGTATGAACTGGCAGTAATTGCCTCGTTGCCCTCTTGCTATGTGCGCGGCAATGCACGGAACACCATTGAAAATCGGGTGAAGTTCGCCGCTGGTGGATACATCGGGCAATACGGCGATAAAGTCAAACTGGAAGTGGAAGTGCTGCGCTCATTTTTCAGTCAGCAATGGGCCACAAACTATGTCACTGCCATTACCGCAGATGATCAGGCTATTTTCTTCTCCTTCAGCGGCAACCCTCCCGAAGCCGGTTCCAAGGTGACAATCGGCGGCACTGTTAAGTCGCATCGTGACAATCAAACCCAACTGAATCGTGTAAAGGTGCTCTGATGTATCATCATTCATCCGGCGCTGGAAAGCAAGAGGAAGTGTGTACCACGCTTCGGTGCTCCTTCAGTAAACGACAGCCCAAGGCAACTCATTTCAACACAACCGAAGGGCGTTGGGTGTGCTTTCCTTGCGCTCAAGAGGCTAATCGTAATTCCACACAGCAAAGTCTGAAATATGGTTGGACTGAAAAACGCCCGTGTATCAGTGGGAAAGAATACATGTTGAAGCTTTTGATGGAATAACCGAAAAGCTTGTAGTTTATTAGCAATTGTGCTAAAATACATCTTTATAAAGGAAATTCCATGACAGCATCTTGGGTACGGAAGGCAAACGAATCAAATGGTAAACTTCACAAGGAAGATGTGATTCGTCAGGCACTCGCAGCAGCCGTTCTTGGCAGCATCAATGCGAAAATCTTTCTTAGCTTTGCCAAAGCTTGCTACAACCCCTATACCACTTTCGGCGTCAAACAGATTCCCGAAACTGTCGGCATCATCAAAGCTGAGAATCCGTGGGCAGAGTTCAACACCCTGATGGTCAAGTTGGTTAATCGTAGCCTAACTGGTCACAAGGCGCGTGATGCCATTCTGGAAATCTCTGAACGATTTGACAGTGAAGAATGGAACACCTTTCTGGCTCCTGTGCTGCGTAAAGACCTGAGGGCTGGCTTCAGTGAACGCACCATCAATAAGGTGGTCAAGGGCACCGAGTATGAAATCCCCGTCTTTGCTTGTCAGTTGGCAACATCAGGTGATGATCGTCCCGAAATGAAGGGCGAGAAACGACTGGAGCCTAAGCTTGACGGTGTCCGTGTCCTGCTCATGGTGAATGTGAGCGATGTTGGAACCAGTATCGTTTGCTACAGTCGCAATGGTAAGGTGTTTGAAAACTTCGGGCACATCGAGGCACAGATCACCGAAAATATCGCAAAGCTAATCAGCACAAATCCGCGAACATTGATGAATGGTTTCGTCCTTGATGGCGAAGTCATTGGCAACTCGTTCCAGGAACTGATGCGTCAGGCTCGTCGCAAGACTGCTACACCGGCAGACGATTCCGTATTCAATGTATTTGACATTCTTCCGCTGGCTGAGTTCAATGCTGGCAAGTGGAATGTCTCGCTGAAAAAGCGCATTGAGATGCTGGAGAAGATGCGTCCTATCATTGACGAAATGGATAATGTTGAACTGCTCCCGCATATCATGGTGGACCTTGATACCGCTGCAGGGCAAGATCAATTCCGTCGCTACGCAAAAGACATGGTTACTGCTGGCTTTGAAGGCATTATGATTAAGGGACTGGAATCCCCGTATGTGAGCCGACGCAATCTGTTCTGGATGAAGTGGAAGCCTGTATACGACTATGACCTGACTGTTATCGGTGTGGAAGAAGGCAACGGTAAACTCGTAGGCAAGATGGGCGCCCTTATTTGCGAGGGCATGGACGACGGCAAACACATTCAAGTGAATGTCGGTGGCGGTTATACTGACGAGGAACGTCAGGAATACTGGGACAATCGTGATGCCGTCATTGGACAGACCGCGGTGGTTATCTGCGATGCTGTGACACAGAATCAAGACGGAACCTACTCGCTGCGTTTCCCTCGCTTCAAGACTTTCCGTGAGGACAAGTAAATGGCAAGCCTAGCTGAATACTTTTTGAAGAACCGATACAAGGCGAAATACCAAATCGGTGACCGGGTGATCGGCAAATGGAACAAAATTCCGTTTGTCGGTTCAGTTGGCAATGACACATTGGTGAATGAGGGCGATGGGCCCTATGTCACCATTCATCTTGACCTGCCACTCAAATTCAAAGGCAAGTATTACACCAACATCATTGTCAAGCACAAAGACATAAAATATTTCACATAGGAAGAATATGGTAACACTGGTAAAACATGAATGGCATCAATGTGATGTTGAATACGCCATGGAGTTGGATGAGGGTCTGCTTGCGGAGATTTATCCTGATCTGAGCGAGGAAGAAATCACCACAAAGCTACTGCTAATCGCCGGTGGTGAAATTGACATTGAAGAATTGCTTGATGATGCCAACGAGAATGATGTTGACCTTGACTGGGAGCAGCAACGCGAAGATATGTGGACAATGCGTAAGGGCGGATATGATGTTTCATACGAACTAGGTGATGATACAAGTTGGCATCACGAACCTCCTCCGGCCGAACCGACACATAAATGCCCGAAGTGTAAATGGACAGGACAATCGTATGATGCTGATTTGAAATATCCCGAAGAAGGAAGTGACGAAGAAACCAAACGAATCTGTCCTTACTGCGAAAGCGAAGTGGTATTGACTGAGCATGGTCAAGCCGAAGAGGATGCTGCGAATAAGCGCGAAGCTGAATGGCTTGCCAGACGCGATAAATAATATATGCACGAACTAGTAGGCAAATCATTCATCTTTGAAGATGGAGCCAGGATTGAGGTCTTTCAGATCAAGAGCCGCGACGAAGGTGATATGGTTACATATCATGTGACGCGCGGCCCTGGCATTCCACAGAAGCTTGTCATGTCATTGACAGAATTCGTTTCAACATTTGGCCATTTGTTCAGGGAAAAGAAGCAAAATGACTAAATACTAGATGCGCCAGAAACTTTTCTCTCTTCCGAATCTAACTTTATTGGTTGCACTGTCACTTAGTGGCGTTGCAGCCTATTACTCCATCATCGGACTTACTGCTATCTTCGCAGGCGCCGTCATTCCTGTGATTATCATGGGGTGTATTCTTGAAGTGGCAAAGCTAACGACCACTGTCTGGTTGCGAACATACTGGAAACAATGCGGTTGGATACTAAAATCGTATCTGGTGCCGTCTGTTGTGGCCTTGGCTCTGATTACTTCTATGGGTATTTTCGGGTTCCTGAGTAAAGCACACATTGATCAAGGAATCGGCACCGGAGATGTGTCTGCTCAAGTTGCCCTGATTGACGAGAAGGTAAAAACTCAGCGAGAGAATATGAAGGCGTCCAGAGAAGCATTGGCTCAAATGGATAGTCAAGTCAATAACGTGATGAACAAGGGCGACACTGAAAAGAGCGCCGAACGGAGTGTCCAAATCAGGCGGCAACAGGCCAAGGAGCGCACTGTTCTACAGAAAGAAATTGAAACGGCAACGGCTACTATCGGAAAGCTTAATGAGGAACGCGCACCGATTGCCAGTCAGTTACGCAAAGTTGAGGCAGAAGTTGGTCCGATCAAATACATAGCGGCGTTGATATATGGTGACAACCCTGATCAGAACATTCTGGAAAAGGCTGTTCGTTGGGTTATCATTCTGTTGGTGCTGGTATTCGACCCACTTGCTGTGGCGTTGCTGCTTGCTGCTAATCAGAGTAAGTATTGGAAGCCTGAGGAAATAGGCCCTAAACCAGATGATCCTATTTCGGAAGAACGTGCAAAAGAGGCAGTTGATTTTCATCTGGGGCCGGACGACGATACCTTTGACCTGAGTAATGATCAGCTTACCGAAGAACAAGTGGAGCACCTTGACAAAGTGGTTGACCTGTTCAAGGAGCCAGAAAAGACTCTTGCTGAACTTCACCCGTATCTAAACCTTGTCCCTGAGCGCACTCAAAGCGATGTTCCAATTCAAGTTTATCATCGTCCTGAGCCGGAACCCGAAGTAGACGGCCCGATTGAACGCACTGTGTATGAACCGGAACCCGGTGAACCAATTGCTCCCGTTGACCTAGAACCAGCGGCCGAGATACAAACTGATGGTGTCACAGCAGAGGTCGCCGAAGAATTCACCACTGACGGAAGTGGCTACGTGGTGTATCACGGTAAGCATATGGCCGATCATGTGTTAAAGGGTATGCGACCTGACTTGTTTTTAACAGTTGATGCTACCAGATCCATTAACACAAATTTCGGTAATAAATTTCCTGAAATGGCGGTGCGCGGTGATGTGTTTGTCCGAGTCGATGTATTACCTAATAGAGTTTACAAGTTCGACGGCAACAAGTGGATATTAGTCGATAAAGATACCACGACGGTATACCTGCAGGATCCAAACTACATTCAACACCTGATCGGTAAGATCGACAAGGGTGAGTATGATGTTGATCTTCTGACCCCGGAAGAAAAACAACAAATTGAAGAATATCTCCAAAAGCCCTCGCAATAATCAACAGAGTGTGTTATAATTACTACTGAGGATAATCAGATAAGTAACATATGACCGACACAAAAATAAGCCACTGTTCATTTTGCGGAAACCACAAGGACTCAGTCACTAAACTCATAGTAGGCGAAGATGTTGCCATATGCAGCGATTGTGTTGAACTGTGTGATAGTCTAATTGCCGATGATTCAACCATTGAGGCAAACAAAAAGGAAGAGATTCAATACGATCCCGAATCTATCAAGACATTCCTTGATGATCATATCATCGGGCAGAATCAAGCTAAGATGGTTCTCAGTGTGGCCATTGCCAATCACTACAAACGAGTGAATCATCCTCCGAAGAATCTTGACATTACCAAAGGCAATGTATTGATCATCGGGCCAACTGGTTCTGGTAAGACTCTCCTTGCTAAGACAGTGGCAAGGTATCTGAAGGTGCCATTTGTAGTCACAGATGCGACAAGCCTCACGGAAGCGGGATATGTCGGTGATGATGTTGAATCGATGATCAGCATGTTACTCAATGCAGCTGGGGGTGACAAAGCACTCGCCGAGCGTGGCATTGTATTCGTGGATGAAATTGACAAGATTGCCCGTAAGAGTGAGGGATCCAGTATTACCCGCGATGTGTCAGGTGAAGGCGTTCAACAAGCCCTGTTGAAACTAGTCGAGGGAACTATTTGCCGTGTACCGGCATCAGGTGGGCGCAAGCATCCTGGTGGTGACATGGTTGAAGTAAACACCAAGAACATTCTCTTTATTGGCGGTGGTGCTTTCGTCGGGCTGAAGGAAATCGTTGATAACCGATTGAACGGCACCAGCATCGGCTTCGGTGCCCTGATCAAAGACAAACACAAAGAGAGCGATCTTTCTCAGGTTACACCTGACGATCTGACAAAGTTCGGCATGATTCCTGAATTCATCGGACGATTCACCACGACAGTTAGTGTGTCGAATCTTACCAAGGAAGAGTTAGTTCATGTGCTGACTATGGTGAAGAACAACTATCTGGAACAATACAAATATCTGCTCAGTCTTGACAACATTGCGCTGACTTTCACTGATGATGCTGTAGAACAACTCGCGGAAAACACCATGAAGCTGAACACGGGCGCCCGGGGTCTTCACACCGAAATTGAAAAGGTGCTGATGCCGCATATGTTCCACACGAAGAAATATCGTGACAACAATGTGACCGAATTGAGTATCAACCGAGAGCAGGTGTTGAATCCTAAGGTCGTTGGTTTGCCCTAAATAGTAGAATATTTTAGTCGGTTCTGTTATAATAAATACATATGAACGATGCCGATTCTCGGGTTGTTCATAGTCATCTTGCTTATTATAGGAGAAAAATATGACACGTACTTTATCACTCAGGTCCCTCGACATTCCCTCAATTCACAAATTCGGTATCGGTTTCGATTCCATGTTCGATGAATTAATGCGATCACACGATCTTCAATCTAACACATCTTACCCGCCATACAACGTGGTCAAACACAACGAGAATAGTTTTAGCATTGAACTGGCTGTGGCTGGATTCAAAGAAGGCGATATCGAAGTGGTTCTGGAAAAAAATCAACTATCTGTAAAGGGTAGCAAAGCAAAACCAATCACGGAAGAAGGAACGGTGACCGAATACTTGGTTCACGGTATCAGTTCCCGCGCATTTGAACGAAGCTTTACTCTGGCGGAACATGTCACTGTAGCAGGTGCCACTACTGAAGCCGGAATCCTCACAATCAACCTTGAACGGGTTGTTCCTGAAGAGAGTAAACCCAAGAAGATTGCTATTAATTACACTAAATAGTATAATACAGTGAGCAACAACCCGTTGCTCCTTTTAATTGGAAATATATGTCTAAAACTGAAACAAAAACTAAGATCAAGCCTAATCTGTCTCTGGCAGAACCCCCGTTGTTTAAGATCATCTATATCAACGATGAGGTTACCAGCATGAACTTCGTAGTTGAAAGTTTGGTTGACTATTTCAATTATACCGAAGACACTGCCGCTGGTATCACCAAGAACATTCATGAAACTGGTAGTGCAGTTGTTGCCATTCTGCCGTATGAAATTGCAGAACAAAAGGGAATTGAAGTCACTATCTCGGCGCGGGCCCAGGGCTACCCGCTTCAAATTAAGGTAGAGGCTGACGCCACTTAAACTGAAATATGTTTTGCCCAGTAGGGCCGACTTAGATAGGGATTATTAATGTAGTTGATACCATCAATCGTGGTATCAACTATTTTTTTGTATGAGCCGAATACCCAGTGGCTCACTTTCTTTTCAGTATCTTTCTCCAGACAGATACTAGGTGGTAGTTGAGTGTATATACTCTGATCTTCTTCACCAAAATACAATGCAGGGTTAGGAACAGAACTCGTCACAATGATGATTCTTGATACATCCATATGCAGCTGGAGTTTCTCCAGACCATGACCAAGATACGAGATATCTTCAAACTGACGCATATCAGTTAGATCATCCTGAATCTTATGCCCATACCATCCGTTGGCACCCATGATGGCCACATTCTTTATGACCACTACGTTGTTCAGAAGTAGTGCCACATTACGAATGACCCGACAAACCCTGGTGATTTCCTCGGTCCTCAGTGCAACATTAGAGACACCTTCGTATTCTAATGCACCTATGGTATAGAAAATACCCTGATAAAACCGTGATAAATGTTGAAGTGTTTGGTGAATAGTTCGCAGGTCGTTACTTACGTTGCCTGCGACTATACAATAAAGACTAGTGGCTTTGCCTTCCCAATTGAAGTTGTCTTCCGGAGAAAGGTGTAAATCGCTTATTACATCAAAGCCAATGCCCTCCATGAATTACTTCTTAGGTGTCTTAGCTTTTGGAGCTGCCTTTGGCTTTGCCGTGATAGCAGGGGTAGCTTTAACTGCCTTCGGCTTAGCAACCTTCTTAGGCTTCTCCACAGCAACTACTGGTTCGACTGGTGCCGGAATCGGTGCATCTGCGGCTTGTTTAGCTGCCCACGCAGCATCACTTAGCTTGTGAAGTCCCACACAGTAACCAGACGGTGAACGACCACAACCGCATTTTGATGGTGATGCCTTAGCCAGAACCTCTGCGGCGTCAGCTTCCTTTAACCATGTTGGTGCGTCGGTATCAGAATTGATAATTGCATCAACTTGTTTTACCGGAGCCTCGACCTTGTAAGGTGCAACTGGTTCAGTTTTTGTTGAGTAGCCCATAAAACGTTTTAAAAAATCCCACATAAATATCTCCTATGAACAATTATTTATCGCAGTTGCCCGCCAAAGAATAAATTTATCATAAATACTGTATGGGCCGAAAGTCTGAAATCTGGAAAATGATGCAGGATCCACTACCAGCAGTGACGGAGCAAAGACGCCTTTCTTACCGGCCGACAAAGGCTGAGGCAGTGCGCGTATATAAGCTGATAAATGAGTCCATATTCAATAATCAATTGGCCATGCCAGATATCGAACTGATGAGCAATTGCAGGAAATACTGGGGAATGTGCTACGGTGAATATAAACCCATAAAATACAGAAAAACTCGGTGTAGAATACGACTGATGAACAAGTTCTACTGCCGTCAATGGTTCATTGTAACGCTGGCTCACGAACTAATTCATCAGTTTCAATGGGATATCATCGGCCCGGAGAGAGAGGATATCGGAAAGGAACGCATGTTAAGTCATGGCCCTTCCTTTTTTCAATTCCGTAGTAAGTTTGCCGAGCATGGCATGCCACTAAAAGTCACCCTACGCACAAAGAAATGGTTCGCCCATCAGGATTTATTTAAATGCTGATCGTTGGATAAATACTTGATGCGTGATATTCTAAACATACTTGAGCAACTAAATGAAAGCACCGGTCTCTCCGGTAGAAAAGCCGGAGACACCTTCCGTAATCCACAAGGCGACGAAATTGTGTTCTCAGAAATAAAGTTCTTCCCTACTGGCGGAGGCAAGTATACCCCGGAACAAATGGACGCTGCTCTTGCCGAAGTTGAACCTCAGGCACCAAACATTCAATGGCAAAACAATCGAACAGGTAGATCCGGAGGATTTGCCATTGCCAGCTTTAGTAGTAAAAACGGAGCAATGTATATCGGTCGTTACCTCGAAGCAATCAAAGTATCTGCAACGGATAACTACGTGTCTAACGCAATCGGTGATTACAAATTTGCAGGCAAGGCAGCAGCAAAGGCGCAAGCGGGATTGTCACCGCAGGATTTACTCACCCAAAAGATTGATTTGACAGCCGCTGATATTATGAATCAATTGGCGGCATCTCTAGGAACTGATCACCCGTTGTATTCCGTGGCTCACAGAATAGCCTCAGGCGAACAATTTCCGTTGATATTCGCAGCGCCACCTAATATAAGCTTCACATCGTTCAGAGATTACTTTTGTGAGATTCTGCAGCCGATTGCCCTTCAACAAGGTCAGTGGGTGGGCAATGCCGCTGAGGCAGCAGAAATTTTTCTAGGTGGATCATTCCAGAACACCCTCATTACTTTTGATATGAGCAAGACTGCTGGGCTGAGTGATAGTATCATGTCCACTGAAGATGGTCGCTCAGTGAAGGTTAGTTCTAAGGGTGGTGGTGGTGCATACGCCAGTGCCAAGAATCTGCTTGATAGTGTCAATGAATTGAAGGCATCACCAAAGGGCGCCAAGCTATTAAAAACATATGCTGATGTGATTGATCTGATGAAGCAGATTCAGACGGCGGGGCAAGCAGGTGCGCCACTCATGTTAGGCGTCAAGTATAAAATCATTGACGAAGAGGATGCCGCAACGATTCGTTCTCTGAAGAATACCCCTCTGGTAAATCTTGATAACTTATCCAGCATGGATCTTAGTCCCACACTGAAACAACTTGCCAAGGGCCGTACTACTGACGATCCTGAAAACACAAATCTGTATTACCACCTGATGGCAGCGGTGGCATTTAAGGCAGCGGATGCCGTCAATGACCGAACTAATTTCAGTAAGGCTGCCGCTGACATTCTCAACAATGGCGCGCTTGTTCAAGTGTATACCACTGCGAAAGAAGGTAAGGATACTTGGACGCTGAAACCTTTTGATACCATCTATCCTGGCGAGAGTATCAAAGGAGTTTATCTCTCAGCATCAAAGACTTACTATTCCACTAACATCAAAGGTAACTTCACCTTCAAGATTGATCGTGGTCGTGGCAAGCCCAAGGAAGAAGAAAACGGTGATACCTCCGCCAGCAATACCGATACCATGCCCGATCTGGCAAAAGCAGCACAAGATATTACTCGCCCAAAGAGAAAGAAAGCTGAACCTGATACTGGCGTTGGGCGAACTCTAAGATCCAAATAGTTTGCTTTTTTATAGAATCTCTTGTATAATAGCATTTTACAAGGATTTCCATGTCACTAGTCCCAATCGTCATTGAACACTCTTCCCGCGGCGAACGCTCGTATGATATCTATTCCCGTCTGTTAAAGGATCGGGTGATATTGATTGAAGGTGAAGTTCACGATCAAATGGCAAATCTAATCGTTGCCCAACTTCTTTTCTTGGAGTCTGAAATTGACACCAAGGATATCTCTGTTTACATCAACTCGCCGGGTGGTTCGGTCACTGCTGGAATGGCAATCTACGACACCATGCAGTTCATCAAGCCTGAAGTATCCACTATCGTCATGGGTCAGGCATGTTCTATGGGCTCTCTTCTGGCTCAAGCAGGTGCCAAAGGCAAACGATACATTCTACCCAATGCCCGTCATATGATTCACCAACCCTCAGGCGGTGCGCGTGGTCAGGCAACTGATATGCTGATTCAAGTCAATGAAATTCTGGAGATGAAGAAGGTTCTGACCCAAATCTATGTTGATCACAACTCCGCAGGAAAGACCTTCGAGGAACTTGATGCTGATATGGAGCGAGACAACTTTATGTCTGCTGCGAAAGCCGTGGAATACGGGCTGGCTGACAAGGTGATGACCAAACGATAATTGACAATAAATCCCGTTTCTGCTACAATTAAGCTGAAAGGAAAAAGAATATGCCATGCAGAGATTATGAAACAGATGATTACACGGCGGGTAGCCGATCTTCCTCTGTCATCCTCCTCAAAGCCCAGGCTGATCGTCTGGCACGTATTGCTTGCACTGTGATGCAGGCGTATGAAGCCGGACTGTCACTTGACGAACTCCTTAAGAATAAGGAGGTTTCCACCTGGTGGACTGCCCACAAAAAGGCTGACGAGAAGGAACGCCTGTCTAAAGAAAAAGCAAAAGAGAAAGCGGCTACTCTGGCAAAGACAAAGAAGGATGCCGCGTCCAAACTCACAGACGAAGAATTGGCGGCGTTCGGTCTTTACAAGAACGGGAACAAAAAATGAGTGTATTTGACCCTGAACTCCTTAAGTATATTGAAACTCATACGATGGGTGACAGTGGCTACGGGTATGACCAACGGGCCAATCGGATCGCCAAAACTCTGATGATTGAAATGGTCAAGTCAGGTCATGCTGCGTTTCTGCTATTGCGTGATGATGAAATCAGCAAGTGGTGGGGTGGCATGGTTGGTGTCGCACGGAAAGCCCTTGAAATCAAAGCAGAAAAACTGCGGATATATGAAATCAAGAAGGTCGCATGGGATCGCCTGACAGTCGAGGAACGCAAGGTTCTCGGAATCGTTCGGATGCCAGTCAAGCCCAAAAGTTGACAATAAATCCCAGGTCTGCTATAATATGGGTTCTTTAGGAGAGTTCAATGATGATAGTAGGCAAGATGCACGGAAAGATTGTAGAAATCATCCATGTGGCCGATCGCGTCGGATTCTCTGATGTGCGCGGGTGGGTGTGTGTTTGCTTTGACTTTGATCAAATGAAACGCCGTCAGCAAAATGTAAAATGGGTTCCTGCAAGCACCCATTTTGAGTGGATCCGGGAATTCAACTTCGCATGAGTATCATAATTGACATTATATTCTTGTTTGCCTTGGTGGAGATTCTCGGAATATGGGCTTTTATGGCGTATGCCGTTTGGCAGAGTTATAAATAGTTGACAATAATACCCAAATCTGCTATAATACAGTCTGAAATCAACAAACGGAGTTAATATGAAAATCAAACAACCTGATGCTAAGATCGTTGCTTCACTTGAGGCTCTCAAGGCTGAACTTCTCGGTCGGAACACTGCTGAAGGGCGGGAGATTCTTTTCAAAATCAATTCCTGTCTGTTCAGTGAATATCCTATCAAGAAAGCTGCCTAACATGTTTCTCGTCAAAGCCGGTACTGTCATTCAGATCGAAGTCCCCAAATCAAAGAACTGCTTTAGCTGGACCGGTTGGAGGCCTTACACGACCCTTGAGGACAAGCTTTACGACAAAGACGAAGTTTGGGACAAGGTCGCAGTTCTCAATGAGCGCGGTGATGTTCCCGCTTGGGCAGAACGCAACATTATGGAACACGGATACACTGTGTTGATGCGCGCCGGTAAACTGGCAATGGTGCCCGCAGGCAAAATCGAATTTCTGGATTGACATTAAATCCCGAATCTGCTATAATTCATCTTTCACTCAAATCTGATATGTCTAAACTAAATCGCACTCAGGTCTCCCGTATGCAGCAAGCCCTGTGGAAACTTGAGGCTGCTAAACAACTGGTTGAACAGGCACTCGGTGATACCGATGCCGGACAACTGCTCACTGATGATATCTCCGAAATCATGGAAGATATTGAAGCTGATATCGCCGAATCCTTTACTCCCGAAAGCATCTAAATGATCCTTAACTCTGCTCCTCAAAACGAAGCAATCCTTTCCAACGTCGGTCAGGTAACGTCTTTCACCATTGACGCCACGGCCAAATCGTTTCAGATTCTCAGTTCCTCGTTGTATTCCAACAAGATTCGCGCCATTATCCGCGAACTGTCCTGCAATGCTGTTGACAGTCATGTGGCTGCGGGCAAGGAAGGAACTCCGTTTGATGTTCATCTGCCTAACTCACTGGAACCTTGGTTCAGCATCCGTGACTACGGCATCGGCCTCTCCCACTCGGATATCGTAAACATCTTTTCTGGATTCTTCAAGTCCACGAAGACTGATTCCAATGCGTTCATTGGTGCTCTCGGTCTCGGCTCCAAGACTCCTTTCTCATACACTGACAACTTCACCGTGGCAACTGTCAAGGATGGCCGTCGTGGCATTTACTCTGCTTTCATCAATGAGACAGGGGTGCCTAGCATTGCCCTGATGATGGAAGAGCCGTCTACTGATCCTGCTGGCGTCGAGGTCAAGTTCTCAGTGAACGATCGGTACGACTTCAACAAGTTCATTGAGGAAGCCCGTCAGGTCTATACATACTTCAAGCTGCGTCCAGTAATCTCTGGTGGCTCACACGGTTTCACCTTCATTGACACCGCATACGCTGATAAGGATATCATCCCCGGTGTTCATGTGGTGAAGCGTCAATATCGCAACGGTCATTCGATGGCTGTCATGGGCAACATTGCGTACCCGATCAACATTCCTGACAGTGACAAGTCGCTCGGTGACGGGCTGATCAACATGCTCCAGTGTGAATTGGAGATTCACTTCGGCATCGGCGAACTGGACTTTCAGCCGAGCCGCGAAGGTCTCAGTTACATTCCAATGACAATCGCAGCAATCAAGCGCAAGTTGGAAGCGGTGAGCGCGGCTCTTGCGGTGCGTCTTACTGACGAAGCAAACAAGATTGATAATCTGTGGGAACGTGCTGTTTACGTGGTGAAACGTCACGGCGAATCTCTTTGGATGGCAGCGGCTGCAAAGTATGCCAAAGACACAAAATGCCCGCTGGTTGACTTCTCTGGTAACGGCAACTATCGCTACGAGCAACTACACACCTTCAGGCTCACTGATGTTGATCTGGCCTCGAAGTACAACATCGTAATTCGCGGATTCCATCATAGCGCCTGCCATCGTATCGCACGGACTATGAAGCCGTCGACGGTTCATGTAGGTGTTGGCTCCTCGCAAGTTGCCCAACAACAATGGCCCATCGGTGTCAGCCTGGCGAATGTCTTTGTGTTCAACGATCTGAAGGTAGGTTCGCTTCAACGTGCGAAGTATCATTGGAAGAATACAGCAGGTCTGCCAGAGGCGTCGGTGTACGTTATTGAACGTGCTGACCGTAAGATGCCGATCAAGAAGGATGAATTCCTCAAGGATCTGATGAATCCTCCGGTGAAGCAAACGATGTTGGCAAGCACTCTGTTGGCACCCGAACGCGCCGCAAGTCTCGGTCGCAACGTGTCTATCCTTAAGCTGGAGGCACGTGACGTAAGCCGCAGTCGCTGGAACAGCGAGAAGAAAATGGTCTGGGCTCCGTGTGGTAAGGCTGATGACTTTGACAAGAAAACGACCTACTACTATCTGCCGGTGAAGGGCTTTCAGTCTCTTGGTCTTGTTGAGGATGTGAAGTTGCTCCACACTCACCTGAAGAATTCGGGAGTATTCGCGGGAACGGTTTACGGTGTTCGTAAGGCGGACATTGACTACATCAAGGGACTCAAGAACTGGGTCAACTTGGACGCGCATGTTGTCACGGTTCTGAGCAAATTGGGCACTGAAAATGTGTTGAGTTTGGTCAAACAGTCTATTGACTTTGATACATTTTCAAAGTATAATATCACATCACTGATTGATGCGACAAGCCCGATCACATTGTTTGTGAATGAGTTTAAGGATGTGGAAGCACCCAAAGGTGGCGACTATCAACGTGCGGTGCAATTTTTGTGTCAAGCATACAAGATCACCACAGCGAAGAATGACGATCCTACTGCTCTAATCAAGAAGTGGGAAGGGGTTGTAAAGGATCTTTTTCAGCGTTATCCGCTGTTGAAGCATCTGGATGGGTATGATCGGCATAGCAATCGTAAGCAGGCGATTGCAGATTATGTCAATTTGGTTGATGCTGCTAAAACTGTTTAAAGGAAAGAAAATGAGTTATCCGTATATTGTTCAAGGTTCAAATATTGTTGTCGTAATTGGCAACAAGTCGCATACCATCAGCCGAACGCACATCACCTATCAAAAGGTTCTGGACGCAATTAAAGCTGGTGATTGGGACACGGTTCGTGACACCATTGAACCGAAGAAGGTCGTCCTCAGCTACGGCAAGGGCAACGTCAGCATCGAGGGCGAAACCCTGTTCTGGAAGGGCAAGGAACTGAACACCGGACTGGCAGTTCGCATGATCGCAATGCTTCAAGAGGGCTTCCCGATTGAACCGATGGTTCTGTTCATGGAAAACCTTATGAGCAATCCGAGCAAGCGTTCAGTTGATGAACTGTATGGCTTCCTGGAAAAGAGTAATCTGCCGATTACTCCTGACGGTCATTTCCTGGCATACAAGAAGGTTCGTGACAACTACTTTGACGTTCACTCCGGCACGATGGATAACTCCGTCGGACAGGTTCTGGAAATGGAACGCAACACAGTGGATGACGATAAGAACCGCACTTGCTCCGCAGGTCTGCACTTCTGTTCCATGAGCTATCTGTCGTGCTTTGGTGGTGATCGCACTGTGATCGTGAAGATCAATCCGCGTGACGTAGTGTCCATTCCGAGTGACTACAATGATGCGAAGGGTCGCACATGCCGTTACGAGGTGATCGGTGAACTGAATGTGAATCCTGAAGATGCGTTCACTGAGGCAGTTCAAGAAACTGCTGTCGGTAGTCAACCGCTTCCGAAGAAGGTTCCGAAGTTGGGTTCGTCAGCTTTCTACGAAGGTTACACTGAAGGATTCAGCGGCGCTGACTTTGATTCAGGTGATTACAAAGGCAAGGATCGTTGGAATTACAACGAAGGCTACGACAAGGGATCACAAGATCAAGACGAGGGTAACGATGAACGTTATCGGTATGTGTCTCCGTCGGAGAAGCTGACACCGTCGAGTGCATGGCCGTTCCCGACTCGCTAATTCAGATTGGCATAAAGCCTGAGGACTGACGTTCCTCAGGTCTTTTCAGAACATATTTGGAAGGGCGCAATTCTTCCAAGCTGTGAAGATAATGAGCCATAGTTAGATCGTATTGGAAGATGTGTTCGGCAAACACATCTTCCAGTCCATCAATAATCAGGTCTTTAGTTTCTTTGTCGTGAGGAAGATCAATCAGAGTATCTATGAGAAGGAAGAGTTTTCTGTGTGCCGCTCTATGGTCGGCGATGCCAGGATAATCAACTCTACGCATCACCTCATCTTCGGTGGAGCAGTTTATGGCAAACTCTCCGCGGAATCTTTGCAGCAGGACACGAATATTTTCATATTTACCTCTGTTGAGGTCATGTTCAATGGCACCAGCAGTCTCAAATATAGACCAATGCTCCTCATCGATAATAGGGATTCCAAGCGAGTATTTCAGAAATTTTTGAGGTGTCATTATTGCTCCGTTTACTTATTTATGCCGCTTGACAATTAATACCCAATCTGCTATAATATACACTTAGCAACTGAGGAGTTTGAGATGGCTTATAAAGTTTTGAGCGTTATGGACAACATGCGCGACAATTATGGCCCCCGTAAGGGTCTTGAAGGCCCCTTTTCTTTCTCCGGTCGAGTGTTGTATTATGACAACAAAGAGGGCCAATACTACGATCCTCGCTCTGACTTCTACGTTTCCGACGAGGAAATGAACGAAATCCGTAATGGTTTGGTCAAGATTCTCATGGCTTGACAGTAATTCCCAAACCTGTTATAATACATACATGAACACAAACACTGACGCAAAAACTCGCTTACTTGCCAAGATTCCGAGCATCCGTGCCCGCGCTTTGGGTGCTAAAATGCGCGTGGCGCTTGACAAGAAAATGTCGGTTGTTGGCATCATCAAGGATGTTGAATTCGGTTTTTGGCAAGAAAATCTCCGTTCGCTGCAACTGATTTTCAGCGTGACGCTGGAATGCGGCGAGAACAAAACCCTGCGTAAAGTTACTGTTTCCACTGTCCCTACTCTATGAACAAATACACTGTTGAATACGACGATGAATTCGGCTACTGCTATGAGGTGGTTGAATGGTCTGATGCCACAAATTCCGTTCGCACTGGCGAGACGGTGGCAAAGTTTTTCTCCAAAGAGGAAGCTGACGCTGAGTGCGCCATTCTGAACGCAGGATACGAATACACCCTGGGACAATCTCCCGAAACTGAGTGGGACATGGTATGAACAAACGAACTTCTGACCTCTTTGCACAGGCTCTTGACGAGGCTGTTCCCGAAACCTGGACTACACTGGGCCCGGTTCAGTTGATGCGACTGCGCGACAAGTTCGCCGAGCTTATTGTCAGGGAATGTTTA
>SESG01002602.1_pt1 | contig 16982 bp, 11 predicted proteins | sample 3171421 | NCBI WGS metagenome assembly SESG01 (sample SAMN10866946, study PRJNA518727) | freshwater metagenome | biome: subpolar coniferous forest; feature: holomictic lake; material: water; isolation source: holomictic Lake 227, 6 m and 8 m depth | place: Canada: near Kenora, Ontario | collected... | reverse complement strand
CCTTCCCGGACGGCGTCGAGCTGGCCGCCAGCCATGGCGTCACCGCCGTGGTGGAGCCCGGGGGCAGTCTGCGCGACAACGAGGTCATCGCCACGGCCCAGAAGCTGGGTGTCTGGCTGTTCTTCACCGGAATGAGACACTTTCGGCATTAGGATTCTACCGGCCCCCGCGCGCAGAGCGGGCACTGCCCGCTCTGCGTTTCTTCATTACAAGCGATCGTTTGACCCCCTGGAAACACCATGAAAACCTCTGAGATCCGGCAGCGCTTTCTCCAGTACTTCGAGCACCAGGGCCACCGGCGCGTGGCCTCCAGCGCGGTGATCGGCCCTGCGGATGACCCCACGGTCATGTGGACGAACTCAGGCATGATCCAGTTCAAGGACGTGTTCCTCGGCAAGGAGAACCGCGACTACAGCCGGGCCACCAGCAGCCAGAAGTGCTTGCGGGCCGGGGGCAAGCACAACGACCTGGACATGGTGGGCTTCACCGCCCGGCACCACACCTTCTTCGAGATGCTGGGCAACTTCAGCTTCGGCGACTATTTCAAGGCGGAGGCCATCCGCTTCGCCTGGGAATTCGTGACGGGCCCGGTCAGCGAGGGCAACCTGGGCATGGATGCCAGCAAGCTCTGGATCACCGTGTTCGAGGGCGCCGACGGCGTCCCGGCGGATGCCGAGGCCGAGGAGCTCTGGAAAGCCGCCGGCGTGCCCGCAGAGCGCATCATGCGGTGCGGCAAGAAGGACAACTTCTGGCAGATGGGTGATACCGGCCCCTGCGGCCCCTGCTCCGAGATGCACTACGACCGGGGCGCCCACGTCCCGGGCGATGACACTCCCAACGGGGAGGGCGACCGGGTCATGGAGATCTGGAACCTGGTCTTCATGCAGTACGAGCGCGACCCGAAGGGCGTCCTGACCCCCCTCCCCAAGCCCAGCATCGACACGGGCATGGGCCTGGAGCGAACCGCCAGCATCCTCCAGGGCGTGGACTCGAACTACGAGATCGACCTCTTCGTGCCCATCTTCGAGGCCATCTGGAAGGCCGCCAAGGTGCGGCCAGAAGACCGGCACGAGCTGGCCAATCGCACGGCCTCCCAGGTCATCGCGGACCACATCCGCGCCGCCACCTTCATGTGCTACGACGGGGTCGTGCCTGGCAACGAGGGGCGCGGCTACGTGCTGCGCAAGATCGTGCGTCGCGCCCTGCGCTTCGGCCGGAAGCTCGGCATCGAAGGCCTCTTCTTCTCCGAGCTGGCCCCTGCTGTCTTCCAGGCCATGGGGGATCAGTACCCGGAGCTGCTCCCGGAGCTGGGCCGCATCCAGAAGGCCCTCCACCGCGAGGAACGCCAGTTCAGCCAGACCCTCTCCACCGGCCTGAAGATCCTCGAGGCCAGCGAGGTCTCCTCCGGGACCTTCGCCGGCCCGGACATCTTCAAGCTCTACGACACCTACGGCTTCCCCGTGGACCTGGTGGAGGACTGGTGCCGGGAGCGAGGCATCGTCGCCGATCTGGCCGGCTTCCAGCTGGAGCTCAATGCCCAGCGCACCCGGGCCCGGGCGGCCATGAAGGCCCATGACCTGCGGCTGGCAGGCGATCTGGCCATCCTGGCCGACCTGCCCCCGACCCGCTTCACCGGCTACGACCAGCTCGAGAGCCAGGCTCATGTGGTGGCCCTCTTCGACGCCGAGCACCGCCGCGTGCAGCAGCTCTCCGGGGACGGCTACGCCCTGCTGGACCGCACCCCCTTCTACGCCCTGTCAGGCGGCCAGGTGGGTGACACCGGACAGCTCCGCTTCGAAGGCGGCCATGCGGAAGTGCTGGACACCACGGCCCCGGCCCACAAGCGCCACCTGCACAAGGTGCAGGTCACCGGGATCCTGGTGGAAAACACCACCGTCAACGCCCATGTGCATCCCATCCGCCGGCGCCGGATCCGCGCGCACCACACGGCGACCCACCTCCTCCACGCCGCCCTCCGGGAAGTGCTTGGCACCCACGTGAAGCAGGCCGGCAGCGTGGTGGACGCGAACCGGCTGCGCTTCGACTTCACCCACTTCGCCCCGCTGGAGCTGGCTCAGATCGTCGAGATCGAGCGGCTCGCCTCCCGCCAGGCTCTGCGGTCCATCGACACAAACATGCGGGAGATGGACATCGAGGAGGCCCTCACCTCCGGGGCCATGGCCCTGTTCGGCGAGAAGTACGGTGACGTGGTCCGGGTGGTGCAAGTCCCCGGCTTCTCCACGGAGCTGTGCGGCGGCACCCATGTGCCCAACACTGGCGAGATCGGCGTGGTGAAGATCATCTCCGAGGGTGCCGTGAGCGCCGGTGTGCGACGCATCGAGGCGGTTGCCGGGGAGCTGGCTCTGGAGCTCCTCCAGGCCGATGAGGCCATGATCCACCAGCTGTCCCGCCAGGCCAACATCGGGAGAGAGGCCCTGCCTGAACTCCTCACGGTCCGGGACCACCGCATCGCCCAGCTTGAGCGGGACCTGAAGGAAGCCAAGCTGAAGGCCGCCAGCGGCGGCAGCGGCGCGGAACAAGTCGAGCAGGTCAACGGCGCCACCCTGGTGATCGCCCAGGTGGAGGGCCTGGAGGGCAACGCGCTGCGCGAGCTCATGGACCAGGTCCGGACCCGTCACCACAGCGCCGTCATCGTGCTCGCCTCGACGGTGGCCGCGGACAAGGTGGCGGCCCTGGTGTCCGTCTCGCCGGACCTCTCCTACGACGCGGGAGCGCTCTTCCGCGCCATGCTGCCCGCCCTGAACGGGCGCGGGGGCGGCAAGAAGGATCTGGCCCAGGGCGGCGGCAGCAACCCGGCCGGCCTTCCGGCGGCTCTGGCTGCCGTGAAGGCTGCGCTTTAGATTTTCAGCATTTCCTAGGCCTTTGCGCCTGCTCGGTATCGGCTGCGCCGATACCGAGATAAGGGAAAAAGGGACGCGGGCGCGGCCATCTAGGAGTTACTTGTTTCCGCCTTTTTCGTGGCAGCCCAGGCAGGTGATGAGCTTGGGATCGGGACTGCGCCAGTAGACGCTGTCCTGGCCACCGGTCTCCTTCCGGAGATTCTCCGGGACTCGGGCCCAGTAGAAGATGAAGGCCGTGCTGCCGTCCGCCTTGGTCTCTTTCATGTAGAGGGGCCCTGGCTCCGTGCCGGGCTTGCCCTTCTCGTCCGTGAAGGTGGCCATGACGGCGTAGGCGCCGGACTTCAGGGGTTTGCCGGCCTGGTAGTCATCGATGCCCGAGGCGGTGACCCAGATCCTGCGCCAGCGGTCGCCATGGGCCTTGCTGCGGGAGGGCGCCGCCTCCGCCGGTTCCAGGCTGGCGTAGTCCAGGGCCCGAATGGGCAGGTCGGCTTCAAGGTCATTCCGCTTCGCACGATCGGCCTCCGCAGCGGCCTTGTTGGTCTCCTCGTTGCCGAACACCATGATGCCCCCCAGCTTGCCGCTGAAGCCCCAGGTGCCCAGCCAGAGCAGGCCCACCAGGAGGGCCGGCACGCCGGCGCCGCGCTCGAAGAACCGGCGCCCTCCGTGGCGACGGTCCGCGGGTCCGGCCTCCAGGTTCCGCCACGCGCGCCAGAGCAGAAAGACACAGAGGCCGCCGATGACAAAGCCCGCCGCAGCCGCAAAGATGTGCAGCTGCAGCATTTTCTGGAGCACCTGCTTCTCGGAGGCAATGACCGGCAGGAACCCGGAGGGCGGGATCAGGTTGATCTGACGCCCCCACACCAGCCCGCTGAAGAGGGCCACGGTGCTGCCGACCCAGGCGACCAAGGCCAGGAAGAAGGCCGTGCCGGTGGTGACCTTGCTATGTTTCGGGAAGAAGGAGGCCAGCACCGCCAGAGGCAGGGCTGCCACCAGGCCCAGGGGCAGATGCACAAAAGCCGGGTGCTCCCGGGCGACGAACTCGAGAAGAGGGGAGGCTGTCATGGGACTCCTGGCTCAGAACACACGGGCAACGTTGAAGCCGAAGGCCCACTGCGATGAAGGTCGAGGCCCGCCGCCGTAGTCCCCGCTGAGTACCTGGTTGGCGGTGGTGCCGCTCGCGTTGGTGCCGAACACGGTGAACCGGTGCTTGAAGGTCTTGTAAGAGAAGCCCCCCGCGAACCCGTTCTGGTAGGTGGTGCCATCGGTGACGCCACCCGGCGCCGCCTTGGCGAACTTGGATGGACGGGGGTAGTACTCGGTCGCGAAGGAGAACTTGTCCGTGAAGCCAATGCGCAGTCCCACTCCCACATTGAAGACCCCACCCTTGTTAGGGGTGGTGTTCGGCGTCTTCCCAGGGGGCACCGGCAGGATGGTGTCGGTGGTGGTGGTCTTGGAGATGTAGGTCGGTACCAGGGAGAAAATGATGTCGTCCGTGACGAAGATCTCTGTCGGCAACTGAGCCGTCATGCCGGAGATGCCCACCTTGCCCAGAGGCGTGATGGTTTCCTTCACGACCTCATCGAACCGCTCTGCACGAATGGCCATGCGGACCCGGTCCCCGTTCAGCACTTGCTGCTGGAGGCCCACGTTGAAGGTCTTGTTGTCCGCCGTGCGATAGATGAAGGCGTTCAGGCCCTTGATGGGCTTGATGCCGAAGGTGAACCCCACGCCGGCATAGGCGTAGCCGTCCAGGCCGTAGACGTCCTTGCCATGGTCCTTGATGGGCTGGATGAACCGGTGCGTGAACACCACCCCCAGATCCCAGTACTGCATCCGCTCCGCCGAGGGCAGGTTGATCACCAGCGGGTAATCGGATGATTCGGCGCGAAGGGCCCCTCCGGCCAGGAGGGAACAGAGGAGCAGGGCAGCGGGCTTCCGTGTCATCGGATCTCCAGGCTCATCTACTTGGCGGCAAACTTGCGCATGATCGGGATCATTCCTTGCACGTCAGCTTCGGACATCTTGTCCTTGAAGGCAGGCATCTTCTCCTTGCCCTCAAGGGTGATCTTGATCCAGTCCGAGTCCTTCTTCTTATTGGCCTTCCGGCTGTCGGTGAAGTCGAAGCCGTTGTCCGGCAGAGGCTTGCCGCTGTTGTCCCGGCCAGACCCGTTGGCGCCGTGGCAGCGGGCGCAGGCGTCGGTCCAGTATTTTTGGAGGTCCCCGCCCTGGAACTTGGGCAGGTCCTTGGCAGGATCGCCCGCCAGCAGGGATGTGCCGGCGAGGAGCAGGGCAGAGAGAAGAGTGAGCCGCATGAAGGGCCTCCTGGAGGGTGGGGGGGATGGGGTCGGAAACTAGTTCCAGATGTTGCCGCTGGTGGTGTGGGTCTTCCCGTGGCAGGCGAGGGCGCAGCCGCCCCTGCCTGCGGTGGTCGGGGTGTAGGTCTTGCTGCCGGTGACAACGGACCCGAACAGGATGGTGTCACTGGGGAGCTGGTCCGCAGGCGTACCACTGATGCCGCTGACTGCGCTGGTATCCAGATACTTGAAGTGGTTCTGGGCGCCGGGCTTCGCGACCGTCATGCTGTGGCAGTAGTCGCAGGTCTGCTTGTGCTCGCTCGCCGTGTGCCGACCCGTGAGGTCGTTGAACTCGGGATTGGTCACAACGCCACCGCTGCTGGTCTGGGTTTTGTGGCAGGCGATGCAGTAGGTGGTGGTGTTCACGGGGTTGCTCCCGGTCTGCCAGCCGGGGGTCGTCTGGCCCCCGTGGCAGCTGATATTGGAGCAGGTGAAGGCAGTCGCGCTGGAGGTGAAGCCAGCGGTGGATCCCTGGGAGTTGAAGGTCGGGTCGATGCCGACTGCACCTGGAGCTGACAGCTTGGGCGAGGTGACCAGCTTGTTGGCGTTGCTGTAGTGGGTGTTGGAGGCGTCCCCGGGGACGGAGCCCACGTGACAGGCCTCACAGGCGGGGAACTTGGCGGCTGCGAGGGTGCCGGGCAGGGCGGGCGTGGCCCGGGTAAAGGTCGCCAGGGCTAAGTGCTTGGGATGAGACCCAACGAGGCTGGGCCAGGCAGCCGTGGTGTCTGAAGGCCCCTGGGTTCCGAAGTTAGCGCCCACGTGACAGGACAGGCAGGTGCCCGCCGTCTTGCCCGCAGCCAGCGGAGAGCCCGCCGTGTGACACTTGGTGCAGGTGGGGCCAGGCTGGGTGCTGGCAGGGTTGTTCTCGTCGTGGCAGGTCTTGCACTCCGCCGTGAACTGGGCAGAGGTCACCGTCTGGTGGGAGTTGCCTCCGGTACTGAGGTCGGCGTATCGGAAAGGCGAGGGGTGGGCGATGCCAGACCCTTTGGCGGCCTTCCAGTGGTAGACCACGGGTTCGTGGGTCATGGCTGCCCCGGTCGCGCTATGGCAGGTGAGGGCGCAACCGCCGTCCCCCTCTTTGATGGTGGCCGTGATGGTGTAGGTGGCAGCCCCCCCGGTGATCGGATAGGTCGCATTGGTGAGTTTGAACTTGATGGTTTCGCTGGGGAGTTTGTTGGTGCTGCTGACCGCGGTGTCGTTGAGCTCCGCGAAGTGTTTTACCGCCCCGTTGCTGGTATTGGCAGAGCTCATGTCATGGCAGATGGTGCAGTCGAGGGTGCCGGCTGAGTAATGAGTGCCCCAGGCGTGACGGCCGATGGCGTCGTTGTATTGGGAAGTCGTGGCATTCCCGTTGATCGCATGACATACGGAGCACTGGGTGGTCGACACAATCGTGCCCGTGCGCCAATTGGGCGAAACCTGGCCGCCGTGGCAGCTGACGGCGCCACAGGTGAGGGCGGTGGGGTTGAAACTCGCCGAACCGCCGCTCTGGGCGTTGAAAGTCGCATCGATGGCGACACTGCCGGGTCCCGTGGGGGCCCCGTTTCGGGTATTGGCGTTGGCATAGTGGATCGCGGTGCCCGTGCCGCTGCCGACATGGCAGGAGTTGCAGGTGAGCGTGGTGGGCAGGCCCATGTGCTTGGGATGACTGCCGGCGATGCTGGGGACCGCACTGCCGGTGGGACCAGCGGGAAGCCCCGGGGCACCCACATGGCAGGACAGGCAGGTGCTGGCTCCGGTGGCAGTGGCGGTGGGATCAGCCAGCGTATGGCAGACCATGCAGGCAGGCGCACCCGGGCTAGGAGATGCTCCGACGGCCATGCCGTGGCAGGTGCCGCAGTCCGTCGTGAAGACGGTGGCAGTCGCCGTCAGGTGTCCGTTACCCGCGGTGTCATTGGGGCTCGTGGCCAGGAACGGCACCGCATGGGGGGCCCCGGAGGACTGCCAAGTGTCGAGCGGCCCGGTATGAACATGGGTGTGGCAGGTCAGAGCACAGGTGCCATTCCCCTGGGTCGCGGAGGTCACGGTATAGGTGCCGGGTTGGATGGCGGCCTCAAAGACGATGGTGCCACCGGGCAGCTGATCAGCAGGGGTGCCGGTGCCCGTTCCGTCCACAGCCCGCGTGTCCAGGTATTTGAAGTGGGCCAGGGCACCTTGGGAGCCGTTTGCCATGTTGTGGCAGGTGGTACAGGTGATGCTATTGGCAGCCTTGGTGGCATCGTGGGTGCCAAGGCTGTGGCGACCAAAGGCGTCGTTGAACTGGGTGATCGTGCCGGCACTGGCCGCAACTGCGTGGCAGACGGTGCACTGGGTGCTGGAGTTGATGGTGCCGTTCTGCCAGCCCGGGGTGAGCTGGCCCCCGTGACAGCTGACGTTTGAGCAGGTGAGCGCGGTCGGCGAGTAGGCGGGGGCGACCCCAGACATGGCGGTGTAGATGGCGTCCATGCTGACGGGCACAGGTCCCGTCGGCACGCTGATTCGGGCATTGGCGTTGGTGTAGTGGATGGCGGTGCCCGCCCCGCTGCCGGCATGGCAGGTGTCGCAGGTCAGCGCCGTGGCCAGGGCCATGTGTTTCGCATGGGCTCCCGCGATACTTGGGAAGCCGGGACCACTCGGCCCATTCGTCGCCACGCCAGTGCCAGCATGGCAGGAGAGACAGGTGCCGGAGCCCTTGCCCGTGGATACGGGATCCGCCAGCCGGTGGCATGTGATGCAGAGCGGGGCCGTCGCCATGGGCGCGGTCCCGGTGTAGGCATGGCAGGTGGCGCAGTCCGTGGTGAAGGCGGTGGCAGTGGCCGTCAGGTGGCCATTGTTCAGCGTATCGGTCTGCCCGGCCAGGAAGGGTACCGGATGGGGGGCCGTGTTGGCACCGTGGCAGAGGGTGGCGTTGTAGCAGCCGGGCTGGGTGTTGGCCGGCGCAGGCGCCGAAGGATGCCCAGCGGGGTTGTTGGGCGAGCCCAGATAGTGGCACTGGGCACAGGTGACGGCATTGGAGGGATCGGTGGTGGCATGCGACAGGACGGAGCCGCCCGAGACCCGCCAGGGCTTGACCGGATGCGGTGCCTTCGCGCCGTGGCAGGTCACGCAGGCATTGGCCGAGCCGCCACCGGAGAAGTCCTTCGCGTGGCAGATCTGGCAGGAGACGAGGCTGCCACCCACGGTGGTGGCCGCGGCCTTGGCCTTGACGCCGTGGATGCCGGCGCCGGCCCACCCGGGAGCAGCCTGGTGATGGCAGCCCGTGGTCATGCAGGTCGGGATGCCGCTGCCCACCTTGAGGACGGAGATCTCATGGCACCGGGTGCAGGTATCGATGCTGGCGATGGCACTGCCGGGGTGGGTGTCGATCCACCCTGCCGCATGGTAGTTGCCGTAGTAGGTGGCAATCCCGGTTCCGGCCTTGGAGCCGCCGCAGCCGACCAAGGCCACCAGGCAGACAAACAGACATCCGAGGAGCCCCCGAAGGCCTGCCTGTTGGTTCCAGTTCCGATTCCTGTTCATGGGGACACCCAAGAATGGCTGGCGGCGCGTAACTGAAGGCGCTGGCGGCGGGAGAAAGAAGGTGTAGCTCGCGGAGGGTTCTAGCATCCATCGTCATGACGCGGCAAAGTCATGAGTGTTCCAGGGGGGTTGTCTCAGGACAGTCCCCGGAGTTGATTAGAATGAAGTTTAGACAAGCATCGCTGCTGCAAGACTAGTCCACTATCGCGCCAGATTCCAACAGAACCAATTATCCAATTGGTCGCCCATTGCTAGACCGTACGATCTAAGCCTTCCTCGTTGATCCCACGGGGGTTATGGCATAATCTTCAGCTTCCATGTCCGCACAGTTTGCAGGAAACCGATCTTCCCGCCCAGGCGCTTTTCGGTGCCTTGCATTCCTACTGCCCTGGCTCTGGGCCACGGTCCTGGCCTTCGCCCTCGACCCGGACCGGCCCCTAGCCACCCACGCGCATCGCTCCTGGCGCAGCGAGGACGGCCTGCTCCAAGACACCGCCGTGGCCCTCCTTGAGAGCAAGGACGGCTTCCTCTGGGTGGGCACCGAGGCGGGCTTGGTCCGGTTCGATGGCGCCAACTTCGAGCACCACTCCCGAGTGGAGGAGCCCACCTTTGTTCACAACCGGATCCAGGCGCTGGCCGAAGGTGAGCGCGGTGCTCTCTGGATCGCCCCCTCAGAACCAGGACTCTACCTGTTCGATCAGGGGCTTATGCACACCCTGGGCTCGGAAGCAGGCCTCCCGGACCTTCCCATCCGGCGCCTGCTGAGGGACCGTGCTGGCACGCTCTGGGCCGCTCCCACCGAGGGGCCCCTGCTGCGGTATGACGGGAAGCGGTTCCAAACGGTACCCTCGGATGCCGCCCACCTGCGCATCCGCGCCCTGGCGGAGGATCCGGAGGGTGGCCTCTGGGTGGGAACCGCTGGCTCCGGCCTCTGGCGCCTGCGGGAGGGCCGTCTGGTGCTGGCCGCGCTGACCGCCGCGGAGATCACCGCCTTGGAGATCGGCACCGACGGGGACGTCTGGGTCGGCACCCGGGCCCAGGGCCTGTTCACCCTTGCGGATGGCCGGCTGTGGGCGCCGCCCTGGGTGCGCGGGCTGCCGGCGCAGGGCATCAGCGCCCTCCGGCTGGATCGTGAGGGCAGCCTCTGGATCGGCCTGGAGCAGGCCGGGCTGTACCGCCGAACCCCGGCCGGGCGCCTGGAGGCCATGCCGGGTTCAGCGGGCGTGCGCAGCACCCCCCTCGCCCTGCTGGAGGACAGCTCCGGCGCCCTGTGGGCTGGCACTGAACACCACGGTCTGCATGTTCTCTATCCCGTTCCGTTCCGGGGTCTCCCCCTGGTCGGCGCCCCTCCCGAGGAGCCCCTCGGGATGGTCTGCCAGGACACCACGGGCACGGTCTGGTGCCTAACAGCAGACCACGCCCTGGGCATGGTCCGGCCGGGCCAGGTGGAGCGGGCACCCCGGAGCAGCCAGCCCAACGCCCCGATCACGGCCCTCTGGCCTCGCCAAGCCGGGGGCCTCTGGCTGGGCACGCGGAAAGGTGAACTCTACACCCTGGACCGGGGCCGCCTGCAGCGTGTCGACTGGCCCCAGGGCCCCCGGGCGGACACCCTCCTCACGATCTTCGAGGATGCCCAGCGGGTGCTGTGGGTTGCCACGGCCCGGCAGGGCTTGTTCCGGATTCCGCCCGGTGGTTCCCCCCTGCTCTTCCCGACCGTCCAGGGGGTCGTGGCCATGGCTGGTGGCGGCGCGCAGCCCCTGTACCTCGCCAGTCCCACCCAGGGCCTCGGCATCGTGGAAACCGGCCAGGTGCGCTGGCTGGGCCGGGCCGAAGGGCTGGGCTCCGCGGGCGTCCAGTCGCTCCACCTGAGCGAGGACGGCAACCTCTGGCTCGGTACCGGAGAGGGCCTCCGGCGCTACCGGGATGGCCAGTTCCAGCCCATCCCCGACCACGCCGTGCCCCTCCTTCTCGCCATCCACGCCATCCTCGAGGACCGCACCGGGCGCCTGTGGCTGAGCACGGGCCAGGGCGTGTTCCGGATCCCCCGGGAGGCCCTCCTGCGGAGCCACCGCGAGCCAGGCACGCTGCCCATCATGGTCTTCGACCAGCACGACGGCATGCCCTCCCGCGAGACCCTGAGCAGCCCCCAGCCCGCCGCCTGGCTCACCCGCGAAGGAGCGCTCTACTTCCCCACCAGCCGGGGGCTGTCCCGGCTGGACGGCGACACCCGCGCACCGAAGGGCCCCCGGCTCCGCCTGCTCCTGCTGAAGGCCGAAGCCGACGAAACGATCCTCTCGGAGGCCCGCCCCATCCTGGTTCCCCCGGGGACCCACCGCTTCGAGATCTACTACACCGCCACCTCCCTGACGCGGGCCGCCAAGGTCCGCTTCCGCTACCGGCTCGAGGGGTTGGAGCAGGCCTGGAACGAGGTGGGGGAGCGCCGCTTCGCCGCCTACTCGAACCTGCCCCCGGGTTCCTACCGGTTCGTGGTCCAGGCCTGGCGGCTGGACGACGAGAGCCGTCCCGAGGAGTGCATGGTAGACGTCCGGGTGCAGCCTTTCCTGCACCAGCGACCGACCTTCTGGGTGCTCTGCGGGCTTGCCGCCGTGGCTTTCGGCTGGTGGCTGCTGCGCCTCCGGCTTCAGCAGATGGAGGCCCGGTCTGCCGTCCTCGCCGAGCGGAACCGCATCGCCCGGGAGATCCACGACCATCTCGCCCAGGGCTTCACCGGCGTTCTCCTGCAGCTGGAAGCCGCGGAGGCCAAGCTCACCCGCATGGAGGGTGATCCAACGCCGGTCCTCACGCGCATCGAGCACGCCCGGAACCTGGCTGCGGACAGCCTCCAGGAGGCCCGCCGCTCGGTCATGACCCTCAGCCCCCGGAAGCCCGAGGGCAAGGACCTCCTGGGCTCCCTGCGGGCCCTGGCCGACCGCCTGCTGGCGGGAACGGAGATCCGGGTGGAGCTGGCCCTCACCGGGGAACCGCGGCCGCTCCGCAGCCAGCTGGAGGAGGATCTCCTCCGCATGGCCCAGGAGCTGCTGACCAATGCCCTGCGGCACGGCAAGGCGCGGTGGGTGCGCATCGTCCTGCAGTTCGAGGGACGGCTGGTGCACCTCAGCATCGAAGATGACGGCCGCGGCTTCGATCCCTCTGTCAGCCCAGCCGGCTATGGCATGCGCAGCATCCGTGAGAGCCTCAAGACGCTGCGGGGGCACCTTGACGTCGACAGCACCCCTGGTTTCGGCTCCCGCATCACCCTCACCGTGCCCATCCGAAGGTGGCCTCTATGACCCCAGACTCGACCGAACTCATTCGCCTCCTCATCGTGGACGACCATCCGATCGTGCGCGACGGCCTGGTGGCGATCCTCCATGAAGGTGAGCCGGACCTGGAGGTTGTGGGCGAGGCTGGCGACGGCAACGAAGCGGTGGTGGCCTGGCGGAAGCTGCGGCCCACGGTGACCATCATGGACCTCCAGCTACCGGGACAGACCGGGGTCGAGGCCATCAAGGCCATCCGCCGGGAGGATCCCGAGGCCCGGGTGCTGGTGCTCACCACCTTTGATGGCGATGCGGACATCCAGCGCGCCCTCGAGGCCGGCGCTCGCGGCTACCTGCTCAAGAACGTGCGCAGGGCGGCCCTGATCGAAGCCGTCCGGGCGGTGGCGGCAGGCCAGCGCTACCTGCCGCCAGCCACAGCGGCGCGACTGGTGGAGGCCATGGAGGCCGAGCGCCTCACCGCCCGGGAGCTCGACGTGCTGCGCCTGCTCGCCCAGGGCGAGCGCAACCGCGAGATCGCCAAGACCCTCGGCTTGGCCGAGCCCACGGTGAAGATCCACGTGAATAACCTGCTGCGGAAGCTCGAGGCCAAGGACCGGACGGAGGCGACCGTGATCGCCCTCCGGCGCGGCCTCATCCATCTGGCCTGAGGCTCAGCGTGCGATCTCGACGGCCCTCAGCTCACGCATGACGGTCACCTTGATCTGGCCGGGATACTGCATCTCGGACTCGATCCGGCGGGAGACATCCTTGGCGATCCAGTAGGCCTGGTCGTCGTTCACGGAGCCGGCATCCACCAGGATGCGGATCTCCCGGCCCGCCTGCATGGCGAAGCTCTTCTGCACGCCCTTGTAGCTGTTGGCGATGCCCTCGAGCTGCTCGAGGCGCTTCACGTAGGTCTCCAGCATCTCGCGGCGGGCGCCGGGCCGGGCGGCGCTCAGGGCGTCCGCGGCGGTGATGAGCATGGCTTCCACGGTGCGGGGTTCGAAGTCCCCGTGGTGGCAGCTCATGGCATGGATGACCTCCTCCTTCTCCCCGTAGCGCTGCAGCAGCTGCATGCCAATCTCGATGTGGGTGCCTTCCACCTCGCGGTCGATGGCCTTGCCGATGTCATGGAAGAGCCCCGCGCGCCGCGCCAGCCGCGCATCTGAGCCCATCTCGCCGGCCATGTACTCGGCGATGCGGGCCACCTCCTTGGTGTGCTCCAGCACGTTCTGGCCGTAGGAGGTGCGGTAGTTCAGACGGCCCACCAGCTTGTGCAGCTTGGGGTGGACATCCGGGAACCCCATCTCGATGCAGGCGGCCTCGCCGATCTCCTTGAGATGCTGGTCCATGTCCACCTTGACCTTCTCCACCACCTCCTCGATGCGGGCCGGGTGGATGCGGCCGTCCGCCAGCAGTTTGAGGATGGCCTGGCGGGCCACCTCCCGGCGGATGGGGTCGAAGCTCGATACGACGATGCTCTCGGGCGTGTCGTCCACGATGAGGTCGCAGCCCGTGGCCTTCTCCAGCGCCCGGATGTTGCGGCCCTCACGGCCGATGATGCGGCCCTTTAAGTCATCGCTGGGGAGCTGGACGGAGCTGACGGCCTGCTCGGTCACCACGTCCGAGGCCACCCGCTGGATGGCGGCGCCGATGGTCCAGCGGGCCTTCTTGGCGGCCTCCTCCTGGGCCTCCTCCTCGATGCGGCGCACCAGCTTGGCGGCGTCCATCTTGGCGGAATACTCCAGCTGGGAGATGAGTTCCTTCTTGGCGTCCTCCCGGGTGAGCCCGGCCACTTCCTCCAGGCGCCTGGCCTGGGCCTCCACCAGCTGCCGGGCCTCAACCTGCTGCGCCTCGAGGCGCTCCAACTCGGCCTTGCGCTTCTCGGAGAGGGTCTCCACATCCTTGGTCTTCTGGTCCACCTGCTGGTGCTTCTTGTCCAGCCCCTCCTCCTTGGACTGGAGCCGCTGCTCCTGTTTCTCCAGGTTCTTCTGGCGCTCGGTCAGCAGCTTCTCGGCTTCGGTGCGGGCCTGCAGGGCCTGCTCCTTGGCCTTCAGCTCGGATTCCTTGCGGATGGTCTCGGCTTCCTGCTCGCCCCGCTGCCGCAACCGCTGGGCCTCCCGCTGGGCCTCCGCGAGCAGCTTCTCCCGCTCGGCCTTGATGTCGGACTCGGCCTTGGCTTGGGCCAGGGAGGCTTCCGCGGTGGCCTTCTGGGCCTTGAGGGCCATGAGTAGGCCCACGCCGGACGCTGCGAAGAAGAGAATAAGGAAGATCCAGGCTATCAAATTCATCGGCGACTCCAAGGATGAGGATCCAAAGAGCCAACAGCACCCGAAATGAAAATCCCCGCTCAGTCGTGGAGGCTTGCCGAGTTCCCTAGCGTGTAGGGGGGAGACCAGAATCCCTGGCTAAGGCGCGCCGTCGCGCGGAACGCACAGGTCAGGGGGAAGGTCTCCCGAGTCGACTTACGGAACAAGCGCTTGGCCATAAGCACGGGCCTCGCAGGGAGATCAGTCACCGTCCTCGTCCAGCAGGGGCACGGGGGCGGAAGGTTCGTCCGGAACATCGTTCAGTAGCTTGGAGAGAGTCTGTTCCAGGTTGTGGGTATGCTGGTTGGCTTCCTGCTCCAGGCGCGCCACGCGGTGCGCCAGGTTCAGGGCGCCCAGCAGGTACCAGGACGGAGTGTCCAGGCCCTTCGGGACGCAACCCCATCTTACCTGGCATTCAGAGTCCATGCCCTGAAAGGTCTCCTCCAGAATCCGGACAGCTTCCACCAGGGTTTCAGATTGGTCGGTCTGGACCTGGAGCGTCCGGCCCTGGACCGTCACCGAGACCGGGTGGGTGCCCGGCAGGGGGACTCGGAGCGTCATCCCAGGGCCTCCAGTGCGCGCAGGATCGCCGCCACCTGCTCCCGAGTGGCCTCGCGGTCCTTCTCCAGGGCGGTCGTGGCGGCCACGGCCTCCTCGAGGCGGGCCCGCAGGGACTGCAGCTCCTGGTCCCCTGCGGCACCGGCTGACTTCAGCGCATCCAGCTCTTCCTTCAGCTGGTTGCGCTGCTGGAGCAGGGCCTGCATCTTGGCTTCGAGCTGTTTCAGTAGGTCCATGGGAGCTGCCTCAAAGCACTCATTCTACGCCCGGAGCTTCGCCCCCAGGGACTCAGCCGCAGCGAGCGCCGCCGCCACCCAGCCATCGACCTCATCGCCGACCAGGGTCCGGTCCGCCTGGAAGCGCATGCGGAGGAGCCAGGCCTGCTGGCCTTCCGGCAGGCTCTTGTGCCGGAACACATCCACGCAGCGGAGCTCCAGCAGGCTATCGGCGGGCAGGGCTGCCCCCATGGCCTGGTGCAGGGCCGCGTAGGACTGGCCCAGGTCCACCAAGAGGGAGAGGTCCCGCTCCACGGCGGGGAAGCGGCTGAAGGGCCGGAAGACCGGGATGATCCGGTCCTGGGGCCGGGGCAGGGCGTCCAGTTCGATCTCGAACCCGAAGAGCCCGTCGGCCAGCCGATGGATGGTGGGGAGGCCCGGGAGCTCCAGGTCGCGGGCCAGCCCAGCGAGGTCGGCCTCCAGCACCGCCCGCGCGGGACTGAGGTAGTCCTCGCCCCCCAGGAGACCGCCCCACACCGCGGCCAGGGTCACCTGCTCCCGGGGACCCGCAGGGGTGCTGCGATAGGTCGGCGCGAGCTCGAAGAGCTGGACCTGCCGGGAACCCTGGCGCAGGTTCTGCTCCGCCGTGGCCTTGAGGCTCGGCAGGAGGGAGGCCCGCAGGACGGAATACTCGTAGCCCAGGGGATTGGCCAGGGTCCGCCCCGCCGCCGGATTGTCCGGACCGGCGAAGAGGGCATCAGCCTCGGGGCTGACGAAGCCGTAGGTCACGGTCTGGTGAAAGCCCAGATGGGCCAGCCGCCGGGCCACCCGCTGCCGCAGGAGGTAGCCGGGTGCAAGATGCTCGGGCGGCCCCTCCATGGGCGGCAGCACCGAGGGAATGTGCTCGTAGCCCCGCAGGCGCAGGACCTCCTCGGCGAGGTCCTCGGCGATGGCCAGGTCATGCCGCCAGGTGGGGGGCACGACGCAGAGCCGATCGCCCGCCGCCGTCACGACGCAACCCAGCCGGGACAGCGCCTCCTGGGCGGCCGCGAGGGGCACGGCCTCACCCGCCACCCGGGCGAGCAGGGCCAGGCCCAGCTCCACCGGCGCCGAAGGTGCGGGCACCGCGCCCGCGGTCCAGGCGCCGATCAGCTTCGCCTGGCACCAGGCCTGGAGGCGCGCCACCAGCAGGTCGCGGGCCACGCGAGCCATGGCGGGATCCGCCCCCCGGCCGAAGCGGTGCGAGGCGTCGGTGTGAAGGCTGTGGCGGCGGGCCGTGGCCCGCACCACCTTCGGTTCGAACCAGGCGCTCTCCAGGAGCACGCGGCGGGTGGCCTCGGTCACCTTGGTGCCGTCGCCGCCCATGACGCCCGCCAGGGCGATGGGGCCGGCTTCGTCGGCGATGACGAGGTCGCACTCCGTGAGCGTCCGGGTCACGCCGTCCAGGGTCGCCAGGGTCTCCCCGGCCTTCGCCCAGCGCACGGAGACGGCACCGCGGATGGCGTCGGCATCGAAGGCGTGGGTCGGGTGCCCGTAGCGCAGCAGCAGCTCGTTGGAGGCATCCACCGCCGGCAACCGCTTGGGACTGGCCTCCAGGGCCCGCAGGAAGGACTGGACCGCCTCGGGGGTGATCCCCTCGCCCAGCTCCAGCACGGCCGTGGCGTAGATGGGGCAGGCCTCGGCCTCCAGCCGCACCGGGACCAGCGCCTCGCCCTCCGAGACAGCTCCAGTGGCGATGGGTGCTAGAGGCTGCTGCAGCTTCGCGGCGAGCTCACGGGCGATGCCCCGATGGGACATGGCATCCCCGCGGTTGGCCGTGATGTCCACGTCCAGCGACTCCGTGCCCTCGAGGGTAGCCACCCCATCGACGGGGAAGCCTAGGGCAGCGAGCGTCTCACAGAGCTGGCGCGTGTCCAGTGCTGCGGCG
>SESG01002105.1_pt1 | contig 16982 bp, 12 predicted proteins | sample 3171421 | NCBI WGS metagenome assembly SESG01 (sample SAMN10866946, study PRJNA518727) | freshwater metagenome | biome: subpolar coniferous forest; feature: holomictic lake; material: water; isolation source: holomictic Lake 227, 6 m and 8 m depth | place: Canada: near Kenora, Ontario | collected... | reverse complement strand
CGTCGTCAGAGACGATGACCGATGCCGTGCTGGACGATATCTCGGTCTGGCAGGCGCGGCCGCTCGACCCGGTCTATCCGGTGCGCGAGCCTTGATGCGGAGCACGTCCGTTTTACCCGGTGCTGGCGGGGTTACCGCCCCGCCGCATTTTTCTCCTTGAGAAATGGTGGGGATTCCCCCCCCCGGGGGGGGAATCAGATATCCGTCAAGAACGCAACTGTAGTATTAGCGCGGCGACCCACACAGCCATGCGCAGATAGACGCTGGCCTCACCGGATAGCCCCCTCTCGTTGGTGACAATATTTATGTGGACGGTCCTCCCGAATGTGGCGGCTTTGACAGCGCCACCCTATGGCACAATGATGCCGGTGGGTCAGCGGTCGTCCACACCATCATTACGAGCCCTCCGCCGTCGAGTCTCGGCATCGACTCACCAAGACTCCGATTCGCATCGTTTTGTTCCTGCCCAGCAGGGGTTATCCACAAAACCATCAAGTTTTCCAGAGGACTCTACCGACGCTCTCCCCCACCTCCCACTGGCCAAACGGGGACTCTACCGACCGTCCTGGGGACTCTACCGACACGACTCGGCAAGGACTCGGCTTTTTCCGAGGACTCTGCCGACACATACAAATAACTGAACTCTAATAATTTTTCTAATAGCTTGTGTCAGTAAAGTCCCCGGCGACAAAAGCGAACCAATCGGACATAATGCCTGTCGATCATTCAACCAGCCTTCCAAAACCAGGGGTCAGCCCGACCTCAAATAAGGCTCCGCCAGGATTACCACATGGGTATCGTCCACAAACTGGTCGTAACCTACGGTAAAGAAGAGGCCCTTCGAAGAGTCGATCCCTCTGAACGCCACCTCGTTAACATTGCCGCGGAAATCCTTGCCGAGGATGATGATTCGATAGGTGTCACCTATAGTGGGTTCTGTCAGTCTGGCCTGCCTCACAAAAGACTTCCCAACAGCAACGACTGGGTTCGTCAGACCGAGCGACTGACATTAATGATTGAGCCCGGGAAATTACTCAAGCCTGGGACCACTGAAAGCGAGTTCGTCGGCGTTCCTTATGGCAGCCGTGCCCGTTTGATTCTGCTCTACCTACAGACCCAAGCTCTAAGAACTCAGCATCGCGAGGTAGAACTCGGCCGTTCGATGCGCGACTGGCTACGGCGCATGGGAATTGCTCAGGGCGGCAAGTCGATCCGTGAAGTCCGGGAACAAGCGACGCGCCTATCCATCTGTCGGTTGACCTTCTTTTACCCCCATAGCAGTGGCGGGACGGGATTTTCCAGTGAGCGCATCGTCGATGACGGCGTGCTGTTCCTGGAACAGAGCCACGACGACCGTCAAGAACGCCTGTTCGTCGAGACGGTGCGTCTTAGTCAGTCTTTCTACGATGCCCTATGCAAGCACCCGGTTCCATTATGGGAGCCGGCCCTACGGCAAATCCAGAACAACAGCATGGCTCTCGATCTCTATGTCTGGCTTGCCTATCGCCTCCATGTTCTCACCAAGCCCACCAGCATCCACTGGCCTAAGCTTTACGAGCAATTCGGTGGCGGTTTCAAAGCCCTGCGGCAATTCAAGCCGACTTTAGTCGAGAACTTGAAACTCGCCCTCGCCGTCTACCCGGAAGCGGTGGTTGAGCTCGAATCCAACGGGCTGCGTCTAGTCCCTTCACCGCCACCGGTGCCGGAGCGACACCTCATCGGCCGCTTCTAGGATGTGTCGGTAGAGTCCCCGCTCTTGCGATCAAGGGTGAGAGCGGCCGACCGGCTGTCTGGTGCGATCAGAGGTTCTTTGATATCGTTGGGGTCCCGATCCTTCACACCCGGTTTCCGTCTTATGCCAAACGAACACAACGTTGACTGCGCTTCGCCAACCAATCTTTCTCTTGCTGGCCGGCGGGTCTGGGTGGCTGGACACCGCGGCATGGTCGGTTCGGCGCTGTGCCGACGACTGGCTTCGGAATCCTGCGAAATCCTCACCATCGGGCGCGACGAGGTGGATCTGCGCTTCCAATCCAAGGTCGAAGCTTGGATGGCCGCGAAACGGCCGGAATTTGTGTTCGTGGCCGCGGCAACCGTCGGCGGTATCCACGCCAACGATACCCGACCAGCGGATTTCCTCTACGACAACCTGATGATCGAGGCCAACATTATCCATACCGCCCACACGCTGGGGGTGGAAAAGCTGCTGTTCCTCGGTTCCTCCTGCATCTATCCCCGCGAAGCTTCACAGCCAATGGCCGAGGATGCTCTGCTTACCGGGCCGTTGGAGCCAACCAACCAATGGTACGCGATCGCCAAGATTACCGGCATCAAACTGTGCCAAGCCTATCGTCGCCAGCATGGGTGCAACTTCATTTCGGCGATGCCGACCAATCTCTACGGCATCGGCGACAATTTCGATCTCATGAACAGCCATGTGCTGCCGGCGCTGATGGTCAAGATCGACCGCGCCCGGAAAAGCGGCGCCGAAACCGTGGAAATCTGGGGCAGCGGCATGCCGCGCCGCGAATTCCTTTATTGCGATGATCTTGCCGATGCTCTGGTGTTCCTGATGCGCCACTATTCCGGTGAGAGCCACATCAATGTCGGCACCGGCATCGACGTCACCGTCCGCGAGGCCGCCGAACTAATGGCCGAGGTCGTCGGATTCAAGGGCCGCTTTATGTTTGATGCCGGCAGGCCCGACGGAGCGCCGCGCAAGCTCCTTGATGTCGGCATGCTTTCCGGCCTCGGTTGGCAAGCGCAAACCTCCCTGAAGGAAGGGCTGGAGAAAACCTACCGCTGGTTCCTGGAAACCCCCCAGGGCCGGCGCATGGGGTGATGCGCCGCTATGGCTGTCACGGGGGCTCTCACAGAGCGGTCCGGAAAACCATAGAAGTTCGCCCAGCCGGATTACCTCCCGAATGGTTTCGACATGGATACGCCCCTCTTTTTCCGGCCGCTTTGCTGGATATTTCGTCGGTCGCGACACGGGTTGCGCTTGGTTGGGAAGAGAGAGTATGGAGGTTCAATGAAAACAGAGCGTTCCTCTTTCCCTCTTTCCCGCCATCGGTTTTCGTTTGCCTCTTATGGTCAAACCGCTGGGCAATACAGACGTGACCGGATATCTTCGATCCGGGAAGGCCGTCGTCGTCGCGGCACGCGCAGGGAGATTTTAGGACGGTACGGTCATTTCTGCCGCTTTGTCGGCCGGTTTATTTTCGTTCCGTTCCGGGCCCGACTGGGCTGAGTCGTGGTCACAAGCGCCGAGGCTTCGGCCTGAAAGAGTTTCCGCTGATACACGAGCCCGAAAACCGATGTCCCTCAATTTAGATCAGAGTCCAGACGATGAAAAGCCCCAGATGGCGCCCCGCCTGACGGCGCTGCGCTGTCTGTTCATTCTGGCCCAGCATCACGGGGTACAGATTTCGCCGGAAATGCTGGCGACCGCCACCGACGAAGACATCGTCCGGCAGATGTTGCGCTTGATGGGCCACGTTCAGCTCGGCGGCAAGCTGTTGCGAAACCGCAAATGGAAGGATTTGGTGGCTCTGGGCTCCGCTTATCCGGTAATGGCGGGGCGGCGGGACGAATCCTGGGTGATCATCGTCGGCACCATTCCGATCGGCGACGGGGCTTATTCCCTGGCCGTTCTCGATCCCCGCAACGAAGAGGCCGGCACCACCCTGGTCCATCGCGAGCAGTTCGAGGCCGAGTGGAACGGCCGGCTGCTGCTGTGCAAGCGGGTCTACACCCTGATGGACCCGACCCAGCCGTTCGGCCTGCGCTGGTTCGCCACCGTGCTGATGCCCCATGTCCATTATCTGCGGGACATGGCGATCCTCTCCGTGACGCTGTCGATCATCACCTTCGCGACGCCCTTGCTGTTCAATCTGGTGATCGACAAGGTCATCTCTCATCACAGCTACAATACTCTCTTGGCCCTGGTCATCGTCTTCACCGTCATCGCTCTTTTCGAGGGCCTGTTCACCTACACCCGCTCGGTGCTGACCATGTTCCTCTCGAACAAGGCCGACGCCCATCTCGCCTCGAAGACCTACGAGCACGTGCTGTCGCTGCCGCTGCCCTTCTTCGAGAGCATGCCGACCGGCGTTCTGGTGCGCAATATGCTCCAGACCGAGATGATCCGGGGCTTTCTCACCGGGCCGTTGTTCCAGACCCTGCTCGACCTCACCACCATGCCGATCCTGCTGCTCGGCCTGATCTTCTTCAGTTTCAAGCTCACCCTGGTGGTGCTGCTGTTCACGGTTCTGATCGCGGCGGTGACCGCCGGCATGATCCCGGTGTTCCGCCGCAAGCTGGACCAGCTCTATTCGGCCGAGGGCGCCCGTCAGGCGGATCTGGTGGAGACCGTCCATGGCATCCGGGCGGTCAAGTCCCTGGCCCTGGAGCATTTCCGCAAAAAGCTGTGGGACCAGAAGGTGGTCAGCGCGGCCCAGTGCCGCGCCTCCGTCTTCTACATCAGCACCGCCGGCACCACCTCGGTGCAGGTGCTGCAGAAGCTGATGAGCATCGCCATCCTCTGCTTAGGCGTGAACGAGATATTCGGCGGTTCGCTCACCGTCGGCGGCTTGGTCGCCTTCTTCATGCTGTCGGGCAACGTCAGCGGGCCGCTGGTGGCGGTGGTCAGCCTGATCAACCAGTATCAACAGGTGGCGCTCTCGGTGAAGATGCTGGGCTCGGTGATGAACCACCCGCCCGAGCGCAACCCCAATCAGCACGGTATCCATCCGCCGCTCTCCGGCGAAATGGAATTCGATCAGGTGCGGTTCACCTACGACAACGCCCCGCGCCCGGCCCTCGACGGCATTTCCTTCAAGGTCGAGGCGGGGCAGGTGATCGGCGTCGTCGGCCGTTCCGGTTCGGGCAAGACCACGGTGACCCGTCTGATCCAGGGTATCAGCCCGCCCCAGGAGGGCCTGATCCGCCTCGACGGCACCGACATTCGCCACGTCGACCTGCCCTATCTGCGGCGTAACATCGGCGTCGTCTTGCAGGAAAACCTGCTGTTCCGCGGCTCGTTGCGCGACAACATCGCCTCCACCAAGCCCGACGCCACTCTGGAAGAGGTGATGGAGGTGGCACGGCTGGCCGGCGCCGACGAATTCATCGACCGCCTGCCGACCTCCTATGAAACCTTCGTCGAGGAGAGCGGGACCAACTTCTCCGGCGGTCAGCGGCAGCGCATCGCCATCGCCCGCGCCCTGCTGGCCCAGCCGCGGCTGCTGATCTTCGACGAGGCCACCAGCGCTCTCGACCCCGACAGCGAGGCGATCATCCAGCAGAATCTCGCCGCCATCGCCCGCGGCCGCACCATGATCATCGTTTCCCACCGTCTGGCCTCGCTGGTGATGGCCGACGGCATCCTGGTTCTCGAGCGCGGAAAAGCGGTAGATTTTGCGCCCCATTCGGTTCTGCTTGAACGCTGCGACATCTATCGCCACCTTTGGCACCAACAAACCCGGCACATGCAGTGAACGCACTGATCCTCCGCACCCGCGATCGTGTCGCAGACATCCGCCGCCGTCTTACCGACGGCGGGCGGCTGCTGATGCGCCAAGCCAAGCCGGGGGTCATCGACGACGCCGTGCCTTACCAGGACGGCGTCGAGGAGATTCTCGAGCAGAAGCTGCCCAAGGCGCTGCGGCCGACCACCTTCTTCATCGTCTACCTCTTCTTTCTGCTGCTGGTGCTGGCCTCGGTCATGGATGTGGACGTGGTGGTGGTGAGCAGCGGGCGCTTCATCACCGACACCCCGACGGTGGTGCTGCAGCCGCTGGAAAACGCCATCATCCGCGAGCTGAACGTCGTTCCCGGCGACAAGGTGACCAAGGGGCAGGTGCTGGCCACGCTGGACCCGACCTTCACCCAGGCCGACGTCTCCTCGCTGACCTCGCAGCAGCGCTCGCTGCAGGCCCAGGAGCGGCGGCTGGAGGCCGAACTGGCCGGACTGCCCTTCGAAGCGGGCGCCAACCCGACCTCGGACGATATCCTTCAGGCCAACCTCTACCAGCAGCGTCAGGCCGAATACCGCTCGCGCATCCAGGTCTTCGACGAGGAAATCCTGCGTCTTCGAGCTAACATCCAGAGCGTCTCCAAGGACATCGAGCTGATCCGCCAGGAGCTGGGGGTGGCGCGGGACGTCGAAGGCATGCGCTCGGCCCTGGAGAAGTCCCAGACCGGCTCCCGCCTGCAATTGCTGGACTCCCAAGCCTCGCGCATGCGCACCGAGCGCGATTATCACGACGCCGTCAACCGCCTGACCGAATTCCAGCACTCCCTGGAATCCAAGCAGGCCGAACGGATCGCCTTCGGCGACGAGTGGCGCCGGAACCTGCTCGACACCCTGGTCACCCTGCGCACCAATTCGGCGAGCGCCGGCGGCGGGCTGGCCAAGGCCGCCCTGATGCGCAATCTGGTGATCTTCACCGCTCCCGAGGACGGTGTCGTTCAGGAGGTGGCCAAGCTGTCGGTGGGCTCGGTGGCGCGCGCCACCGAACCGCTGGTCACCATCGTTCCCTTCCGCGCCAAGCTGATCGTCGAGATCATGATCGCCTCGGCCGACATGGGCTTCATCAAGCCCGGGGATACCGTGGCCCTCAAGGTCGACGCCTTTCCCTATCACCGCCACGGCATGCTGAGCGGCCGCCTGCTCTCGATCAGCGAGGACACCGTCGTTCAGGCCAACCCCAACAACGCCAGCGCCGGCGGTGGCAACGACGGCACCTCCTCGGCCGGCTCCGCCGCCTTCTACCGGGGACGGGTGGATTTGCTCACCACCAAGCTGGAACGGTTGCCCAAGGGCGGACGGCTCATTCCCGGCATGACGGCGACGGCGGAGATCAAGGTCGGGGTGCGCAGCATCATATCCTATTTCCTCAGCCCGGTTTCGAGCGGGCTGGGAGTGAGTTTCCGGGAACCCTAAGGCGTTTTCCGGGGCGCCGAAGCGAGGAACGCCGATGCCGCAGAGAGACTATTATTACCACCCTCCCGGCCAGATTTCCCGCTGGGGCGTGGTCGATGTCGGCCTCAAGTGCCCACATTCCTGTGCCTGGTGCTACTACGCCTATCTGCCCGACGGCACCGCCGAGGTGAAGAAATTCGCCGGCATGCGGCGGGCGGAGTGGAAGGACACCGCCGCCCTCATCGCTCAGATCGACACCATGGCCGACAACGGCTTTCTCGGTTTCGACATCACCGGCGGCGAGCCCGGGGCCTTTCCCGACATCGTCTCCATCGTCCGTCACGCCAGCGACCGCGGGCTGTCCACCCGCATGATCACCCTCGGCCAGTTCCTCGGCACCCGCGGTCTCTTGGACCGGCTGCTGGAGGCGGGGCTGACCGACATGCTCTTCTCCTACCACACCTCGGACCCCGAGCTGTTCAAGGCGCTCACCGGCGGCCAGCTCGCCAAGATGCATGAGGCGATGGACGAACTGGGCCGCATCGGCTTCGAGTTCTGCACCAACACCACCTGCATCGGCGACAACTACAAGTCCCTGCCCGACCTCGCCCGCTCGATCTGCACCAAGAACGTCTACGCCTCCAACCTGATCGTGATGAACGCCTACTACGGCTGGGCCGACGGCCGGGCCTCGGAGGTGCGGGCGCGCTATGTCGACATCGCCCCCTATCTGCGCCAAGCGGTGGACATCCTCGAAAACGAGGGCGGGGTGGCGGTCAACATCCGCTACACCCCGATGTGCGCGGTGGCCGGGCTGGAGAAGAATCTGGCCGGCATCCTCGGCGTCCGCTACGACCCCCACGAATGGGCCAACACCGTGCGCCATTTCGGCCCGGCCGGCGGTGCCGCCGAGGGCCAGTGGGTGCCGATGCGCCAGGGCGAGCCTTCCCCCGGCTCCACCCTGCTGTTCGGCGCCGATCCCAACGTCCCGGTCGGGCGCGGTTTCGAAAACCGGCTGATGAAGGTGTTCGCACCCCAGTGCCAAGTCTGCGCTGCGCTCAAGGTCTGCGATGGTATCGACCAGACCTATCTCCAGCAGATGGGCGCCGACGAGTTCGTGCCCTACGTCGGCCCCGATACCGGTGATGTGCGCGGCGATATCCTAGACCGGGACCGCCTTGCCTACCATCCGGCCTACCTGATCAAGCGCCGCCCCAAAGCACGGATGAAGAACGCAGTGGCGCGGATGATGGGAAAACGGCCGCTCAGCCCCGAGCCGCTGGTCTCGGTGGTGGTGGCCAACTACAATTACGGCCAGTATCTGCCCAAGTGCCTGGACTCCATCCTCGGTCAGACCTGGAAGAAGATCGAGGTCGTGGTCGTCGACGACTGCTCCACCGACAATAGCCGGGAGGTGCTGAAGGCGTACGAGAATCGCTGCCGGGTCGTCTACCGCCCGACCAATTCCGGCAATCCCTGCTACCCCCACAACGAGGCCATTGCGCTCACCTCGGGCGAGCTGGTGATGTATCTCGATCCCGATGACTGGATTGAGCCCTCTTACATTGAGGAGGGCATCCGCAAGCTGCGCCAGCATCCCGAAGCCTCGATCGTCTATCCCGGCATCAGCATCTTCGGCTCTCATGAGCGGATCGTGGCCGCCAGCCCCTATGACATCAACCGGCTGATCCTGGCCAACTTCATTCCCTGCTGCTCGCTCTACCGGCGCGAGATGTGGGAGGATACCGGAGGCTACGTCGACAACGTCAAGGGCGCCGACGACTGGAACATGTGGGTGGCCGGGGCCTCGATGGGCTATCTTGGCGTCCCGCTGCCCCGCCAACTCTTCCATTATTTCGCCAAGCCCGACGGACTCTACGAGCGGGAGAGCAAGCCCAACCTGGAGCGGCGGCTGAAGCAGGTGATACTCAACAATGTTGACGCCTATCCGCCGGATATCGTCTGCTGGGGCCGGCAGCCCGACGAGGCCGACGGGCAGAAGAGCCGCGAGGCGCTGAGCGATGAGTTATTCCAGACCCTGAGCGCTCTCGAGGTCGATGGCGATCCCCAGGAGATCATGGAGCGCATCCAGGGATCGGGTTTGGACAGGCAGGACCTTGTTTTCACCCTCTACCGACTGCTGATGGATACCCGCTTCCGCACGTCCTTCATTCTTTCCAAGATGCTGGCGGCGTCCGGCGAGACCCACCCTCTCCTGTATCTCGTCCAGGGGCTTGGCGGCGTCCTGTTCAGCCTGCCAGAGGACGAAGCGACCGGCGCAGCCGCTTTGGTAGCCCGATTTCAGCAGATGCAGCCGGAGAATCAAAAAGCGTTTAGCACCAAAGTTGTCGTTCCGGTTCTCTCTCGCCTGATGACCATGGTCACTCCTGCCGCGGGGGCGCGGCTTCAGGCGGTCATGGACGCCGTAGTCTTAAAGTAACGACCCACTAAATAGTAATGCTAGCAGGATAACTTTCCATGGTGCCGATGAACAACCAGTCCCGCAATATCTTTATTATCACGGCGACCCGCTATAATCTGGATGACTTTTACGGGAAGTCCGCGCTTGGGCGCTCCCTGGTCGAGTCGTATTACGACAACCAGCGCCTGAAGATTCTGGTCGCCCTTGAGAACCGTGCCGGTTTGCCGGCTATTTACAATTCGGTGATCCGCGAGACGGAGTCTGAAGACGACAGCATTTTCCTCTTTATCCACGACGACATCCACCTGATTGATTTTTTCTGGGCCGAAAAGTTGGATCAAGCCCTGGATCAGTTCGGTATCGTCGGCATCATCGGCAATCTCCGACGCTTGCCCGGCCAGACCAGTTGGGCCTTCGTCGATGCCCAGGGCACCTGGGATGACACCGAGAATCTCAGCGGCACCATCGGCCATGGCGAGGCATTTCCCTGTCAGGTCAATCGCTTTGGCCCCGCGCCCAAGGAGTGCAAGCTGCTTGATGGTCTGATGATGGCGGTGCGCCGGCGAACCCTGGTTGAACACGGACTTTTATTCGACGAATGCTTCGATTTTCATTTCTACGACCTGGATTTTTGTCGGCAGGCCGAAGTCATGGGCGTGACGATGGGTACCGCGGCCATCAATGTTATTCACCAGAGCTACGGAAATTACAGCAGCGATTCCTGGAGAACAAGCTACGCAAAATATCTCAAAAAATGGGGTGATTAATTGTAACTCCTCCTGGGTTCTGAGGTGTTGGCTCTGGTGGTCGGCTCTGTTTCGCATGAATTTCATAAGCCGGGCGGTATCACTCGATACCGACGCTGCGGAAACGCTCCCATCGCAGAAGCTGGTGGCGTTCGTCCGGGGCCGGGTGGCGCCGGTAGATTTCCTTGGTTACGTCGATGAGATGGGCGTCGTTGGAATTGCCACGGCGGATGTTATGTTCGCCCGCAACGTAGCTCTTGTGAATGCGGACCGAATGCAGCGGCGTGTAGGTGAGGGCGCATCCCTTGAGGCAGGTCAGCAGATAGTCCCAGTCCTCGTAGAGGATCAGAGAGGGGTCAAAACGGGCCGATTTCAAGACTCTGTTGGAGTAGAGCAGGCAACTGTTGGGAATAACGTTGTTGACGAAGACGCTCTCCCGGCTGACTCCGGGAATGTCGATCGTGGTTTCCGCGAGTATCTTCGGCGGCATGACCATCCGGTCTTCCTCGACAACCGTGAAGCTGCAATAGAGCAACTCGGGCCGGGCCGCCGCCACCGCCCGGGCCAGGGATTCGAGGTGATCGGGCGCAAAGGTGTCGTCATCGTCGAGAAAAAGGGCGTAGTCAGTCTCCACCAGATTGATGGCGAGATTGCGGCTCTCGGCCGGGCCTGGAGAGCCGTTGTGCAGGACGTAGAAGTAGGGTCCCGGCAGCGCCGCCAGATCCTCATAGGGCGCGATGTACTGGGAGGAGTCGCTGACGATAATTACCGTGAAGTCGCGAAAGGTCTGCTGAATTAGCGATTGGAGCGTCCGGTGCAGCAGGAAAGGGCGGTCGTGGGTGGGAACGATGATGGTGAACATGAAGGAGCACTCCTCTCGGATACGGGCTGTCTCAACGGGGCAGTTCGCTCGGGCCGGACCCGCGGGTGTAACGCCCGAACTCGGCCAGCAAGGCTTCGTCGGCGGCGGTGAGGCCGGGGGCCCGCGGTTCGGCGGCGGCACCACAGGTCAGGGTCACCGTCAGCGGCGTGGGGGTAATGTCGTAGGCGCCACCGAGCTGGTAGTCGTAAAGTGTGCGGTAGAGTAGTGGCCCAAGCTCGATCTGGAAATCGAAGACGCGGCCGACAGAGATTCCGTCGTCGCCGACCGCGGGCGAGAGCTGGCCGAGGGCGGTGCGGCAGCCGGGCTTGGCGATTCGCGCCCGCACTTCGTTATAGCGTGGCACGTCGAGCCGGCAGGGCGAGGTGCAGTGCTGACCATCCGAAAGCGTCACCTCGGCGCCGGCCGGCACGGTTTCTATCGTCACCCCCTGTTTGGTGCCCCGGATCAGACTTTCGCATGCGGAAAGCAATAGGGCGGTCCCGACGAGTAGGACAAGTCCCGAGACTCTCACGATATCCTCCTTCACGACAACAACCCGAGCAGATATCGGCCGTAGCCGTTCTTGCTCAGGGGCTCGGCTAGCCGCTGCACCTGTTCGGCAGATATCCAGCCCGAGAGGTAGGCTATCTCCTCCAGACAGGCGATCTGGTAGCCTTGGCGGTGTTCGATGGTGCGGACGAACTCGGCCGCCTCCAGCAGAGAATCGTGGGTGCCAGTGTCGAACCAGCAATAGCCGCGCCCCATGCGCTCAACGGTGAGCGAGCCGCGTTCGAGATAGGCGGCGTTGACCGAGGTGATCTCCAGCTCACCCCGGGCCGAGGGCTTGACCGACGCAGCGATGTCGAGCACCTCGTTGTCGTAGAAGTAAAGCCCGGTCACCGCCCATTTCGAGCGCGGCAGGGCCGGCTTCTCGAAGATGCTAAGCGGACGCCCCTCCCTGTCCAGCTCGACCACGCCGTAGCGCTCGGGGTCGTGGACGCCGTAGGCGAAGATGCGGGCACCGCTCTCGATGGCGCTGGCTTGGCGCAGTAGCCGCGACAGGCCGTGTCCGTAGAAGATATTGTCGCCGAGGATGAGGGCGCAGGAATCGGTGCCGACGAAGGAGCGGCCGATGATGAAGGCCTGGGCTAACCCGTCCGGTGAGGGCTGGACGGCGTAGGTGAGTGAGATGCCCCACTGGGAGCCGTCGCCGAGCACGCTCCGGAACAGCATCTGCTCGTGGGGGGTGGTGATGACCAGAACGTCGCGGATGCCGGCCAGCATCAAGGAGCTGAGCGGGAAATAGATCATCGGCTTGTCGTAGATCGGCAAGAGCTGTTTGCTGATTGCCCGTGTGACTGGATAAAGCCGGGTGCCCGAACCGCCCGCGAGAATGATGCCCTTCATCCAATTTTCGGCGCGGAAACCCGGTTCCTTTTAGGGCCGGGAGGAAGCGCCGCCTCCTGTTGGTAGTGATAGAAATAGCCATCGGCCCGCATGATCAGGCGGCAATGGCGATGAGATATCCCTTGCACCGTCCCTGACGGCACCTAAACGTTGAAGTTGCCTATCTCCCGCACGGCGCCCGTCCTGTGTAGGGGCCGGCCTTTTTGCCAGTTGGAACGATGGCTCGCACCAGATCACCTGTTTGAAACCCATGTACCAGCTTTCGCCACATCAGGAACCCGCGCGGGAATCCGTAGGCATCCAACCGGGCCCTCTGGTAGCTGCCGCGCCCGGTTGCCTTGATTGTGAGCGGCTGGCGGTTCCAGCCCGCCACCGTCTCGACAGTGCCAGCGCAAACGGCGTCCAGGCAATGGCTTTTGGGCACATCGAATCGGGACCGGTTCCACTTGGTCCGGCCACCGGACCCCGTCTGGACAGGCAACCCTGTTGCGGACAAACGGCGCCAAAGCTCCCAACGGGTGGAGTTGGCGGCGGCGGTATCCGACAGGGGCTGCTTGGCCTGGGCCAGAATGCATTTAAGCAGGCCGGGCTTTTTGGCCAGGAAAGTCTCGACCGGCTGCGAGCCCTTGGCCTCGTTGCAGCATCGGCAAGCCAGGGTCAGGTTGGTTACCCGGTCGGAACCGCCCCGCGCCTTGGGGTGGATGCGTTCGACCTGAAGTGGCACATTTTCCGCGTCGCAATAAGCACACTTCCGGCGCCACTTTTCCAGCAGGTACTCGCGAAGTTCGTGGCCGGCAAGAGTGCCCCGCTGGTACTCGACGCCCTGAATATCGGGGTTTGTCATCGCCTGCATGTCGAACCGCACCAGTTTCTGGACAAAGCCGGTGACTGGAACGATCAGCAGGAATCGGGTGATCCAGGATTGGATGTTGTCGATCAGGCGCATCAGGGACGGCGGCAGCCATCCGTTCCGGCGGGTCCGGTTGTTAAAGCGGGGTGCCCGATAGCGAAAATTGGCGGAACGTCGTCGTCGTCGGAACATGGCCCGCTGGGACACGTGTTTGCGGACGGACGCACCCCGGTGCGTCAACTCCGAAAGATGCAGCACGTGCTGCACGCCAACGCCTTGGCGGACGATGGCGATCCCGGTGACCTTGCTGCCGGGGTCCATCTTGACAAAGGTCGGCTGCACCGCGCCGGTCGTCCGGTCAGTCAGCCGGATGGTGAAGGGGTGCAGACGGTGAATCCGGGTACGACCATTCGCTAGCAGGCGGCGGGCACGCGCGGGGTGACATGGCATCAGCGGCTCCTCGTTTCGCCCGACCACGAAAACGCTGTTCTCCTGAGAAAGCTTGTGGCTTACGCCACGCTCGGCTTTCGCCGGTAACGCATCGGTAGCGACCACCGCCGATGTCTCCCCTCGGGCCTGTTGACCGCTAGGACGGGCCGTAACCCGACCAGCGTTGCCGGCAGATGTATCCCGCCGCCCGTTTCGCACCAAACCCCTTGGCTTGTCTGCAGCGGCAAGTTTGAGAGCGGCGGGCTGAGGAAGCACCCGCCGGTCAGTCTTTAGCTCCGATATCAACGTTACACAGTCCACGCTGGTTAGGCTCCTGTGTTTGCCCTGGTCAAACAGGCTTTTGGTACCGATTCCTTCACCTTAAGCCTCTCTCTTTAGGGAGGGAGGGGGTGACCACGATCCGCCGTCTGTGAATTGACCGCTCTCGCAACGCGGGGTGGCGGCAACTCTAGCAGTTCCGAGCCGCAAAGAAAAGCTCACATCTCGAAACAGGGTGGCAGGTCGGCCAGGTTGGGATGACGGCTGTCGCGCTGGGAAACGAGCGCTCCGGCCGAGTCCACCGGCCACTCGATGCTGAGGGCAGGATCGTTCCACAGCACGCCACGGTCGCAGTTGGGTGCGTAATGGTCGGTGACCTTGTAGATCACCTCGGTATCAGGTTCGAGGGTGCATAGGCCGTGGGCGAAGCCGGCGGGAATCAGTATCTGGTTCCACTCTCTGGCACTGATGACGGCGCTGACGTGCTGGCCGTAGGTGGGGGAGCCCCGGCGCAGATCCAAGGCGACATCGTAGATGGCGCCGCGCACCACCCGGATCAGCTTGGTCTGGGCCCGGGGCGGGATCTGGAAATGCAGGCCGCGCACCGTGCCGGACCGGGGCGAATAGGCGTGGTTGTCTTGGACGAACTCAAGGGAAATCCCGGCCTCGGCCATGGTCTTCTGGTTGTAGGTTTCGGAGAAAAAGCCGCGCTCGTCCCCGTGTTTTACCGGCTTCAGGATGAGGATTTCGGGAATGGCGAGGTGGGTGATGTCCATGATCGCGTCCTGTCGGGGGTCGGCGGGTTTCCGGATGGACCTTACGCCGCCCGGCGGGCGGCATCAAGCCGGGCTCTGCCGGCAGGGGAATCGTGTGAACCGATCATGCGGTGATGAAGGCCGCCAGGATGTCATCCGCTAAAGATCGAGCTTCTTCTCTCCAAAGCGCGCGATGTCGGTGAACGCACCCGCCCCGGCTAACACCGCCAGCTGGCTCAGCAGCAGAACCTCATCGAGTGTTCAGCAACCTTGCCCAGTTGTCGGGGGTTAGGAAGTTCATGAAAATGCTTCAGAAAAACAACCGCTTCGCCAAATGCGCTTGCCGACTCCATCGCACCTTCCTCGACAAACCAGAGGCCGCCGATAGATTCAGAACTTTTTCGCCCTGTCACGCCCCTCGTTCACCCGATTGCCCTGGCTCTGCTGCATTCTGGCTGGTGGCGAGGGCCGTACCATGGTATAGGTCGCAGGCTCAACAGGATGGCTGGAACGAACCTTCTGGGCCGTCCGGCGCGCCTCCGCAAGACAGCCCGCGTCACAGACCACTATCTCGAGAGCATCGATATGAATCAGGTGAGAAGAGCGTCAAAACTACGGCTTGACCCATCCATATCGACCTGCGTTGGTAGTTTCTCTTATTCCGAAAAGCAACCTTTTGCTAGATTTTACAGGGCGCTGTTTCGAGCGGGCTGTCTTTCTCTGCTCGGTGTAGGGCTGTTTTTCGCGGCTCCGGCGGCTCGGGCCGACAGCCTCACTGACGCCTTGGTCCGCACCTATCAGGCCAACCCTGCCCTGCAGGCCGAGCGGGCGCGGCTGCGCTCCACCGACGAGAAGGTTCCCCAGGCCCTGGCCGGCATGCGGCCGAGCGTCAACGTGCTGACTACCACGCAGAGATCCAAGCTCACCGACTCCCTGCACAACTCCTCCGGCGTCAGCGACAGGAAGATTAGTCTAGAGGTGACCCAGCCGCTCTACCGGGGAGGGCGCATCCAGGCCGGCGTCGCCGGCGCCCACAACAAGGTCCTGGCCGAGCGAGCTCAGCTCCTGTCGACCGAACAGGCGGCCTTGCTGGCCGCCGCCACAGCCTACATGGACGTCACCCGCGACAAGATGACCCTGGAGCTGATCGCAAATTATCAAAAAGCCTTGGAAAAACAGGTCCAAATCGAGCGGCGCCGACTGATCATCGGTGAGAACACAAAGACCGACATCAGCCAGGCCGAGGCCCGGCTGGCCGAATCTGTCGCCGAGCGCATCCAGGCCGAAGCCACCCTACGCGCCAGCAGCTCTGATTATCTGCGGGTCACAGGTATCGAGCCCGGCAGTCTGGCGCCGCCGAAATTCTCTCTCGAGTTACCGGGCGGCCTTGATGAGGTCGTCGATGCCGCTCGTGCCAACAACCCCGACATCCTAGTGGCACGCTATACTGAGCTGTCGGCGCGCAACGACGTCGAGGCCGCCGACGGCGAGCTGCTGCCGGCGGTGGACGCCGTAGGCAGCGTCTACCGGCGCTGGAGTGCGAGCTCAACCGAAGGCCGTGCCGACGGCACCCAGATCGTCTTGCAGATGACCCTGCCCATCGACAACGGTGCCATCTCGTCCCGGGCCAGGGCCGCGCGGCAGACGGTCAGTGAAATGATGCTTCAGATCGAGAACGTTCAGCGGACGGTGATCGACAAGGTGACCAAGAGTTGGAGCAACATGATGGCGCAGCGGGCACAGGTTAAGGCCCGCGAGGCCATGATCAAGTCCGTCAACGAGACCCTGAAGAGTCTGCGCGCCGAGGTCAACATCGGCACGCGGACGGTGACAGATTTGCTCAATGCCGAACAAGAGGCACTTTCGGCTCGAGTCGGCCTCATCAACGTCAAGCATGACGAAGTAGTGTCGTCTTTCACTTTGTTGCAGGGTGTTGGCCGTCTTACCGCCCAGGCGATCCGACTGCCGGTCGACTATTACGATTACGAGCAGCATTATGAGCGGGTCCGGGGCAAGGTCTGGGGTGTTTCCATGGGCGGGGATACGAAATAATCCCTTCCCTTCCCTCCCCGCCCCGAGGCTCCGTCCCGAGGCGAGGTCAGACGACCATCAGGGCGTTCAGCAGGATCAGGCCCAACTTCCGCAGTTTTCGCGTTTTTGCGGCCTGAAAATGGCGGAAATCCAGGGGTTCGGCCGGCGCTTGACGAATTGTGGTGCTAAATGACCCCTACTGTCTCTGCAATATGCTTGACAGTAAGGCGCATTTTGTGGTGTCTGGCGGTGAGTCGAGGGTGCCCCGCCATGTTT
>SESG01004190.1_pt1 | contig 16984 bp, 10 predicted proteins | sample 3171421 | NCBI WGS metagenome assembly SESG01 (sample SAMN10866946, study PRJNA518727) | freshwater metagenome | biome: subpolar coniferous forest; feature: holomictic lake; material: water; isolation source: holomictic Lake 227, 6 m and 8 m depth | place: Canada: near Kenora, Ontario | collected... | reverse complement strand
TAAAGTTACCATAGAATGAGATGAGTATGGATGAGTTTTGGTTGTCACCCTTATTCCCGAGGATGATGTGGCATTCAGATACCCTGTCGCCTTTGCCTTCAATCCAGAATTCAGCATCGTCCTTGGATTGATCTCCTTTTGGGTGAACCTGTTCGTAATGAAGTGCGCTCAACTCTCTGGAAATTGTCTCAGAGAAATTCTTGATATTTCCTTTTTCTGCATTGTAAATCAATACCCTGCATTCCTGGAAATCACCTGTGATTTTTTTTCCATCTTCATCGAGGTTCATGCTCAGGGCATCGATCATCGATTTTGAGAAAGCGAAGTAAGTAGCGCCTGCCTCCTTGGGGTAGCGGTCAAAAATTCTTTGTGCTTTGCTTTGGCCGAAACCGGACAGGAAAGATAAAAGCATCGCAACCAGTATACCAATTCGATAAAAAAAGCTCATCTCTTATTTTTTTAAAGGTTTAACACCAGGAACGGCTCTGTTCACCAAGGTCAGTCCGTCGGATTTCATGGTCCAGTATTTGTTCACCATGTCGTAATCAAACGTGTCTGACGTATTTTTTACATCCCAGATAATGTTTTTCACTGATTCGTCCAGATAAATAGTCTTGCCGACCGGTACAGTTATTTTTAGATTGATGCGCTGGTTTCGCCAGGTACCCGGAAGCATAAACGAGGGTTGTAGGTTGACCAGGGAATCCTTGATCTGATAGGTATAGGGGACATCATCCGCATTTTTACGGGCCTGACTCAGGTTGTAACCCCTCGAAGTCTTGTTGACGATCAGATCAAATTTGCTGTCGTCCCCTTTTTCGATTCTGAGTTCAGGGCTTCCGATCAATACCTCTTTTCCGTTCAGCATCCCGATTTTGTAATGACCCATGTTAAAGTCAGGATCAATCAGGGCCTCCAGTCCTTTTTCGCTTTCCGACGGTTTGGCGGTAATGTACAGTGTATCCGTGGGAGTTGCAACCATTTCGTGGTTGGTGACAGTCGATGATTTACTGAATTCTCCCAGCGTTCTGCTTCCGTTAAAGATTAGGATGAAGATCCCAATCACGAATAATCCGGCAAGAACGGAGCCGAAAATATGATTGTGCGATTTAAATCTGAATATCATTTTGATCCCGGCATAAATAAGCATTAACAGGGGAATGCTCACTACCAGGATAATTCCGGCCCAAATCCAGCCTGCAGTGGAACCTTGAGAGAAAAACAGATTCAAATGATCGAACCCGCCTTCAAACGGAGTCATACTCAGCACCTCGTGCGAGGCAAAAAGCAGTGAAAAAAGCACAATCAATGCGACAGCTCCAATAATCACAAAGGGTATTCCAATAATGACCAACAGAATGGTTCCTATCACTTTTAATACTGAAACCAGAACGTTGCCAACTTCATTCATTCCATTTCTGCTTTGGGCATAGGCCGGGTTGGAACGGTAATTGCGAAAGTTTTCCTTGACATCCTGCATCTCTTCCTTAATGGACTTGGAGATATTGTCGATATTGACCACTTCCCCTTTCATTTCGAGTCGTTGGGCAGTACTTGCCGCCTTTGGAACGACAATCCATAAAATCAGGTAGATTAAGACACTGCTTCCGATGGGAAAGAAGAATACCAATACAAAGAGTATCCTGATGAGAACTGGATCAACGGAGAAATAGGCTCCCAATCCGCTGCAGACTCCTCCCAGCACCCGGTTATCCGGATCGCGATACAGTCTTTTGCCCCTGATTCTGTATGTTTTTTTCTCTGTCACCTTTTCTTTTTCCTCCTCCTCATTGGAGATGGCTTCAGGTGTTCCCATGATAACAATAATTTCTTCGACATGGGTAATGTTGATGACTTCATCCCCGTTTTTTACTTTTTCGGCGAAGATCTCAGCTATTCTGGCCTCTATATCTTCAACGATTTCTTTGGCGTCGGCGTCGTTGCCGAAATGACCGGTAATTTTTATCAGGTAAGCATGAAGTTTTTCATAAGCGTCATCGTCAATGTGGAATACCGATCCGCTCAGGTTGATGGTTAATGTCTTTTTCATTTTCTTGTTGTTTATCGTTGGGTTTAAATTTTCCTTAATTATTTTATGTCTGTGTTTAAGCTGTTAGCTATTGGCTGTTAGCCTTATTTTTGCCTTTTCCCTTTTTCCTTAGACTTTCAATTGCATCTACCAGTTCTGACCAGGAAATTTCAAGTTCAGAGAGGAATTGCTCACCACCCGGTGTCAGTTCATAATATTTGCGCGGGGGACCCTGCAAGGATTCTTCCCAACGGTAGGAAAGGTACCCGTCATTTTTCAGCCGGGTGAGAAGCGGGTAGAGCGTACCCTCTACCACGATCATTTGAGCTGCTTTCAGCTCGCCGATGATGTCTGAAGCATACAACGGCTTTTTGGATAGAATAAGAAGTATGCAATACTCCAGAATTCCTTTCCGCATCTGCGCTTTTGAATTGTCTATGTTCATTTTAGCTTCATTTATTCTGTTACTTATTGAAATGGGCTACTTATTGCTCTATTAGTATCTGTAAGGTACTTTCCATTACACACAAGTAGGCAATACAAATATATATATAATATATGGTACTATGCAAGACATAGTACCATAATAAATAAAATATTTTTTATCTATCAGATATACAAATAAATAAAAAATGAAAAAAATAATTTTCGATAACAAAAATGAATGAATAGGTGATTTTAATCAGCTTTTTGATTGTCTGAAATGGATATTTTTTTGAATAAAATGCGGCAAAAACGTCAAGTAATTCCCAAATATGGTCTTCTCACACGAAGTTTCGGGGATTTATTGAGGCGAAAGGGTGGGTTTTCAACAACAAACCCGACTCCTTAGGAAGGAATCGGGTTTGTTGCAATCAGCTTTCCCGGTAGGGAGTTAATTTATAGGGTCTTTGAAGATCTTTTGCGTTCGATTTCGCTTAGCTTGATCTTTCTCAGGCGGATCGATTTGGGTGTGACTTCCACGTATTCGTCCTTTTGGATGTATTCGAGCGCCTCCTCGAGACTGAATTTGGTGGCCGGTGTCAGTCTGATCTTGTCGTCTGATCCCGAAGCACGCATGTTGGTGAGCTTTTTTGGTTTCGTCAGATTGAGTACCAGATCGCCTTCGCGGTTGTTTTCGCCACAAACCTGTCCTTCATAAATCTCATCCTGCGGTTCAATGAAATACCTTCCGCGGTCCTGCAGTTTACCCAAGGAATAGGCAAAAGCGGTTCCGGTTTCCATGGCAATCAGTGATCCGTTGGTACGGGTTTCGATCGGGCCTTTGAATTTATCGTAGTGCAGAAAACGATGTGACATCACAGCTTCTCCCTGTGTAGCGGTCAGAAGATTGGTCCTAAGGCCGATGATTCCCCTCGACGGAACATGAAATTCAAGATGGGTACGGTCGCCTTTGTGCTCCATATTAATCATTTCACCCTTGCGGCGTGTTACAAAGTCAATGGCGGTTCCTGCCATCTCTGCCGGAAGGTCAATGTCAAGCAATTCGATCGGCTCATGACGCTCACCGTGGATTTCTTTGTACAAAACCTGGGGTTGTCCTACCTGCATTTCATACCCTTCACGGCGCATGGTTTCGATCAGGACAGAAAGGTGAAGCACACCCCTGCCGTTGACATTCCATGAATCAGCCGAATCGGTTGGCTCGACGCGCAAGGCCAGATTTTTTTCAAGTTCGCGTTCCAAACGTTCGTGGATGTGGCGACTTGTGACGAATTTACCCTCTTTTCCATAGAATGGAGAGTTGTTGATGGTAAACAACATGCTCATGGTTGGCTCATCAACATCGATTGGATCTAATGCTTCCGGGTTTTCATAATCGCAGATGGTATCTCCGATTTCAAAATCATCGATTCCGACCAGTGCGCAAATATCCCCGTTGAGTGCTGTGGCTACTTTTTCACGGCCTAACCCTGTGAAAACGTGCAATTCCTTTATTTTTGACCTGGTGATGGTTCCATCACGCTTAACCAGTGAAACATTCATTCCTTCCTTCACTTCACCGCGGTGAATTCTGCCGATGGCAATCCTGCCGATGTATTTGGAATAATCCAGGGAAGTGATCAGCATCTGCGGAGTACCTTCATTTTCAGGAGGTGCAGGGATATGTTCCAGGATGGCATCGAAAAGTGGTTCAATATCTGTGGTGGGTGATTTCCAGTCGGTACTCATCCAGTTTTGCTTGGCTGAACCGTATATGGTTGGGAAATCAAGTTGATCTTCTGAAGCATCGAGGCTGTACATCAGTTCGAAAACCTGTTCGTGAACCACATCCGGCCTGCAGTTAGGCTTATCTACCTTGTTGACAACCACGATTGGTTTCAGTCCGAGTTCGATCGCTTTTTGAAGTACAAATCTGGTTTGAGGCATGGTGCCTTCAAAAGCATCTACCAACAGCAGCACCCCGTCTGCCATGTTCAGTACCCTTTCAACCTCACCGCCAAAGTCGGAGTGACCGGGGGTATCAATGATATTTATCTTGACTCCCTTGTAGACTACTGAAACGTTCTTCGCAAGGATCGTAATCCCTCTTTCTCGCTCAAGATCGTTGCTGTCGAGTATTAATTCACCCGGATTCTGATTGGAACGGAAGATATTGGAATGAAGTATCATCTTGTCTACCAGCGTAGTTTTACCGTGGTCGACGTGGGCAATAATGGCTATATTTCTAATTTTTCGCATCTTACTAATTTGGGTGCAAAGATAGTCATTAATTCCGCGCTATGAATCAGGGGATAAAAACAAACTGTTAAATTTACATTACCTTGAGGGATAGGTGAATGTGAAATTTGGGTGGGGCGCAAACAAAACTGGAATATTTGATTGTTTTGAAACAGTCTTGATAGGATCGTCCTTTTTTTCTCCTTTTTTCTTACAACTTTTGCTTTGGAGAAATTTACTGCAGCACAAAATGATAGGTGATGGTTCCTTTCTGGAAAGCAGGTGCATTGTCATCGACATTGAACCGCGCCTCGCGGGCGGCCTTGTTGGCAGCTTCCAAAAGGTCGGGGTTGCTGGATGTGGAACCAAAAATACCTCCCCGAACAGCCGAAACCTTGCCCAATTTGTCGACAGTGACTTCTACCACCACAATCCCTCCTTCGTTGCCAGGATAGGCCGGCTTTGGCAGTGAGCGCGCCTGACGACCGGATAGGTTGTAGGATATATTGTTTCCTGTTCCGCCTCCCGGACCATACTTTTTGACACCGGGCTGACCGTTCGGGTCACCCTGGTTACCTGGCCCATAGGTTATTCCTTCACCTTTGGAAGTCGATCCATTGTCGGTTAACCCTCCGCCAAAGGCATTCTTCGCCCTCGAATTGATGTTACCAATCATTTGGTCTTCCTTCAATTTTTTCTGTATTTTTTGCTCTTCGGCCTGTTGTTGTGCCAATTGTTCGCGCTTTTGCTGCTTCGCAATTTCGATGGAAGGATCAGGCTTCTTTTTTTCAACTACCTTTTTTTGAACCTTCGGTGTGGTATGCAGTGCGATGGATGGCTCGTGTTCCTGTGTCAGCAGGTTTTCCGGCTTGATCTCTGCTTGTTTGAGCTGGATGGCCGGTGTATTGGCAGCCTTCTGGGATGCCTGAACAGGAGGTTTGTACAGGTTGTCATTTTTCGAGTAGACAGCGGAAGGCTCTTCTTCACCCTTTCCGTTGTCGGAGTAGCCAAAATCCACAAGTAGACCCTCTTCCGTCTGAAAAATTTTATCAGCCGACAGGGTAAGCATCAGCAAAAGAAGCAGAATGCCTGCATGGATCAAAACAGTAAAAATGATGCCGTTTCTCTGGCTTACAGTTAAAGTCATAATTTCCACCTGCTATGTTTGGCTTTCCGTCTCCTAAAATCAAATGATGTATTCAGAACCGACGGGCCACGGACAAAATTAGAAATTTATTCAGTAAATGGTTCAAATTAATTTTTCAATCCTTTGCTCGGCCAAGTAATATTTGGTAAAGGATGGACAAGGATTGAACGGATGCTTATTCTCTTGAGGTATTTCAGAATCCATTCCCCGGTTTGATGTTGAGTTCTCTTAGGTAGGCCATCAGTTCGTACTTGATGATTCTTAAATTGAAGTGAAACCCAGTGATTGGTCTACCTTACTTTCCCTTGGTTTCTTCTTCGGATTTTAAATCAGCAGGTTTTTTGATTTGCCTGCGGCGGAACAGATCAGAAAAGGAGTTGAAGCTTTCACGGTAGGAAAAACCGACACCCTGCTTGTAGGGAGCCTGATCGTAGGTCATATCCGTGTTGGCCCTGTTGTATACCTTTAATTGCAGTTTGCCGGATTTGATCAGTTTGATGAAGACTTCTATTTCTCCTACCACCGAGTTGGAATTGTTCGTCTGCAGACTGCTGTTGTTGCCGATGTTGCCGTTGATGGTTACCCGGTCGTTGAAAATCTGGGTACTGAGCGCTAACTCCATCTGGTTGGTATTCACCTGATCACCAGGCCTGTAGTTGAAGCCAACATCAAAATTGGAACTGATTTGAGAGAGCCAGTTGGAAAGTTGATTCGACAGCATTTCTGAAGTCGTTGCACCTACCAGGGCACCGGTATTCGACTGGGTATCTGTTCTTCCCCGGATGTATTCGGGGGTGTAGAACTGACCGATCAGCATCAGCGTAAGCATCTGGCGGTTGACGTCATCCTGGGTACTGATGAATTGTTGCAATTCATCCCTTGTTCGCTCGTCGGCAGTGGGAAAGAGTATGTCGAACTTCAAAACGGGGTTCAATAATTTATGGGAGAGGTTGATTTTGCATTCCACGGGGAGCCTGGTAGTATTGTCGTTTTTGTAGGTGTCACCCAGTAGATTTTTGATGGAGGCTTTCGTCGTGTATACTGCATTCAGGTCAACTATGGCTTCGTATGGGTCGCCATTCCAGGTAATGGTTCCGCCTTCTTCCAGCTTAAATTTCTTGCCGATCACATTTTGAAGGGTGAAGAGATAATCTCCCTTGTAGATATTGTAATTACCAAACATGGTGAAATTTTCCTGCTTGTCATAGACCATCCTGAAATTTCCGGAACCCTGACCGGAGATGACATCGCCGAACGAAGAGTTGAAAAGTATCTGAATCCTTGCTGCCGGCGTCGCGGTTAAATTGAGATTCAGTTCGAAAGAACCACTCTCTGCCGGAGGACGAGATGTTTGCGCATGATTTACGAGCGTATCCGGCCTGACAAACCTGATGAAATTATTTTCAGCCGCAGAGGCCGGTGTCTCCAGAGGAATGACGATTGATGTGCCATCTTCGGATTTGACATTCACATCCAGTTTCACGCGGTCGTCGTTGCCGGTTATGAGTATGTCCCCACTGCAATGAGCTTCTCCATAGAAGATGGAATTATCGGCAAGTGTGGTTTTCAATGCCTCAATCCTTGGCGTTACAAAACTCATGTGGTACTTCAGATTGCCAAACATCCGATGGGTGATGTATCCGTCAAACACGCCTTTGTTGTTTTCGCTGTCACTCAGGACAATTTTCCTGAAGACAATGGAGTCATGCGAAAATATAACGGGCTGATTAAAGGTGTAAGCTACCTTCGTGTAATCGATGCCGATCCTGCCGCCGGTAACGTCAACTTTTCCGATAAAGCAGGGTTCACTGAAAGTGCCTGTAATAGCTACTGTTCCATTTCCGGTTCCGCCAACACCGCTGGAGAACGATTGCAGAAACGGGTAGATTGTTTGCACAGGGAAATTGGTCAGTTGTGCGTCGTACTTCAGTGAATCGCTGGTTGGAGCATAAAATCCCCGGATAAGCAGCGAGGTTTCATCCAGTTTCTGCAATTTGATGGAGGTATACAACCGTTTTTCTTCCTTGTTCCAGATGTTGTCGAATAAAACATCTCCAAAATAATTTTTGTCATAATGGAAGTTTTTGATCTCCAGACTGCTGTTCATGAAGAAGGAGTTGTTGATATCAGCAACTTCAGTTTCTCCACTCAGCGAGCCTTCGATTCCGATCTGCTTTTTGGAAACCAGGTCAAAGAATCCGAGGTTGATTTTACCCACTTCAATTTTAAGTTTATCCGCCTGACTGTCGGATAATTGTCCGTGTATTCTGAAAAATCCATTTCCATGGTGCAGATTGAAATTGTCGACCACAATTTTGGTGGAGTCAATATGAATTTTGCTCTTTTCAAATTGCCACAAGGTGTCATGCACCAGAATGTCAGATGGTTTGATGATGAAATCGGCCATTCTGAGCCCTTCGTCGTTTTTAGAGAATAGACCCTCCACATCGATCTTTCCACTGTAATCTTTCTCGGTTCTTTTTCCCCAGGCGAAACTTGTCAACAGGGTATCGCTGAAGAGTGTATTATTCAATGTCACGTTTTCGATGCGGTAATTTTCGCCCAATGCAGCTTCTTCCGTCGCCAGTTTGAGATTCCATCGGTTGCCTTCATTCGATGAAGAAAAGGAGAGTCCCTTGGAGTGATAATTCTGATAGGACAATTTTCCTGCAGAACAATTAAAGTTCAGGCTTTTTCTCATCGAATTAATGTCTCCACTCATGACGATCGGCGATTCGGGCACAATGTCAGGAAAATAGAAATAGGTGATGAGTTCAGGTTTTTTGAGGTTGACATTGAAGTTGAATATATTACTCCCTGCAGTGCCCTCCTTGCTGAAGGGAAGATCAGCCGAAGGAAGATAAAATTGCAGGTAATCACGCACGGTCAGCCCGAATTCCAAAAACCGGTATTTTCCCACAATGTCGACGTCGGCAATATCTGACCGAAGTGTAATGGTATTCCTTTCAGAGGTGTTGGACGTATTTAATTTCAGTGTTTTTATGTTGAAATCTTTTCCATCTCTCGATAATTTCATCTTCTTCAAGTCGATGGAGCCATCCAGTTCATCGATGTTTTTACCTGTGAAATTCGCCTCCATGTCGAAAGAGCAGGTTGCATCCTTGTGTATCTGATCTATTCCGAGCACATTGAGGTTGGCAGTCTTTACTAGGGAAGAAAAATTAAACACAGGCGTTTTTCCTTCAAGGTTCGCCATTCCCTGGAATTGGAGTTTGATTTTATCATCATTGATCGTGAGTTGACCATTGTAGCTCTTGTTGCTGGCGGTTCCATCGAGGTAAATGGAGTCTATGCGGTTGTTGTTGTAATAGATGCTGTCGATATTTCCATTGATCGTTGCGTTGAAGTGCTTGTCTTTTTTGTTTACCACGATCTTTGTGTGCAAAGTAACCTCTCCGAGGGGATCAAAGCCCAAAAACTTGCCTAGTTTGAATGATTTGGCATCAAGCATACCTTCAATTCTGAGCGATCCTGAAACGGATGGAGCAATTGCAATGTCAGTCGAGAGCGAACCCAGCTCACCGTTCAGGTTTCCATAAGCCACAAAGTCAGTTGGAAAACCGCTGAATGTACCCTGGTAATTGAGATCTACGTCATCCATCATCGAGGAAGGAATTTTAGGATAAAGATTCTTGAAGGCTTCGGGAAGTCTGATGGCGGCAAAATCGTTGAAATTGAAGGTATTGTTGTAAAATTTCAGGAAGATATACGTGTTTTGCCAGTCGGGCAATCCTTTCAGTTCGAGATCAGCATTGAAGGAGGTTTTTTGGCCAATCCGTAAATTGAGATCTTTGAATTTCAAATTATCAACGGTACCCTGCATGCTTCCTGAGAACAGAACTTTCTCATCCATCCCCCAGAATTCGGGAAGATAATAGGCGATATCTGCCGTTGAAATGATTGATTCCGCGAGATTTCCCTTGTAATCATACTGAAAAGCAAGCGGAAGATCCTGCGTTTTTTTGACCGAAGACAGCTTGTCAAGTAACCTGCTTTGCCGCTGCGTGATCGTCAATGAGTCGGAAAAAATATTGGAATTTCCGGTAATCAAGGCAAATTTGTGGAGATGAAGACCTGTTGAATCCAACATTGCATCGAAAGTCAGATTTTTGATCATGAAGCCTGATTTTTCCCGCAGTGAGGCATTGTCGAGTAACATGGATATGGCCGATTTTTCCTTTTTGACATGTACCATTGCGAGATTGACGCCCTTGACGTCCAGGTTGTTGAAATTGATGCCTTCATGATAAATTGTATCGGCATAGGGTTTTTTAAAGCGAATCTCCGCATCCCTGACAAAGAGGTTATTGAATTGAATATCCCAAGCTTTTGAATTTTGGTCGGGTGGGGGTGATGCATGGATTGAATCGAGTATGAACTGGAAGTTGGTGGATGAAGTATCCTGATACATGTGGAGCTTTGGCTGCTGGACAAAAATATTGTTGATATGAATCTTGCGGTTCATCAGCCTGATGCTGTCGATTTGAAGTTTTAGCTCATCAACGTAAAATAGGGTGTCCTTCGATTGGTCTTCAATCAATATCTTTTCAAGTGTGATCTGATCGAAGAAGGAGATGTCAATACCTTCCACTTTAATGTGAGTGTTGAAGGTCTGGCCTATCTGGTCCATTAACCACCTGATGGCCAGTGTTTGGACCGTGTTGCTGCGAAAAGTGACGTACGCGATTTCAGGCAAAGCTATCAACAGGATGGCGATGACAATGAATGTCCTAACCTTTTTTTTGATACCTTTGGGCACTGATTGAACGGGTGTTTGCTCTACTGTCACAAGGAGAAATATTATATTTGTTCGTCATGGTTTAAGTGTGCACAAATCAACTCTTTTAACAATTAACCATTGAGATGAAGATTGTTTTTGCCAGACATTTTAAACGATAAAATTAATATTTTTTACCGAGTAACAGGTAATTGCCAGAGATCTTAACAGAATGAACCGGAAGAAGAATATTGTGATATTAGGGATTGAATCATCCTGTGACGACACCTCCGCCGCGGTGATCAGGGATCAGGTGATGCTGAGCAATGAAGTGGCCGGTCAGGCCGTCCACAAAGCCTTTGGTGGGGTAGTACCCGAACTTGCCTCGAGGGCGCATCAGCAGAATATTATTCCTGTAGTTGATCAGGCAATCAAAAAAGCAGGTATTTCGCTCGATGAAATCAATGCTGTTGCATTTACACGCGGGCCGGGACTGCTTGGGTCCTTGCTGGTTGGAGTCTCCTTTGCCAAGGCTTTTGCCCTTGCCAGAAATATTCCGTTGATTGAAGTGAACCACCTCCAGGGACATGTACTCGCCCATTTTTTGCAGGAGAAAGACGTAGAACTCCAGGCACCTCAATTTCCGTTTTTGTGCCTGCTTGTATCCGGAGGAAACTCCCAGATCATCCTTGTCAGGGATTATCTCGATATGGAAGTTTTGGGTCAGACCATTGACGACGCCGCCGGGGAAGCATTCGACAAGTGTGCCAAAGTGATGGGTTTGCCCTATCCCGGAGGTCCGCTCATCGATAAATTGGCCAAAGAGGGCAACCCTGCTGCCTTTGTTTTTTCGAAACCACGAATACAAGGACTTGATTACAGCTTCAGCGGATTAAAGACCTCTTTTCTGTATCTGCTTCGTGATGAGATCGCCAAAGATCCTGAATTTATTGATCATCACAGGTCCGATCTGTGCGCCTCGCTCCAATATACCATCATTGAAATACTGTTGGCCAAACTGAAACTGGCGGCCCAGCAAACCGGAATCCGCGAAATTGCGGTAGCCGGGGGTGTATCTGCCAATTCAGGTTTGCGTGCTGCACTGCTGGATACGGCAGGCAAACTTGGATGGAAGATGTACATCCCACCTTTCAAATACACCACGGACAACGCAGCCATGATAGCCATCACAGGCTATTACAAATATCTGAAGAAAGATTTCTCTTCGCTGGATGCAGTGCCGTTCTCGAGGGTTATTATCAGCTGAAAAAATGTGACACGGAGTTTCACGGAGGACCACAGAGTTACACAGGGAAAATAATTGATTCAAAAAACAATATTATCTGACATGTTGATGAAGAAAACCCTTCTGGCCTGATCATCGTTTCAATTCATTCAACTCATTTCAAATATCTCTGTGTAACTCTGTGCCCCTCCAGGAGTTTCTCTGTGTAATATTTTTCAAAAATTATCAATGTCCGAAAAATGAAAAATGAAAAATTCTCCCTGCGAAAAAGGATCCAAAGCTTTGGTTTTGCCCTTAACGGGTTGAAGATCATGCTCCGCGAAGAGCACAACTCCCGGATTCATCTTTTCTGTGCCTGTCTGGTGATTGGGCTGATGTTCATTTTTAATTTGTCACCTATCGAAATAGGATTGTTGATCATGGTAATCGGCATGGTTTTCACGGCAGAATTATTCAATTCAGCGCTGGAGAATCTGGCTGATCACCTTTCACCCGAGAAAAATGAGAAAATCAAAAAAGTGAAAGATTTGTCGGCAGCAGCCGTCTTGGTAAGTGCCTTGACTGCCCTGATTGTGGGATGTATGATTTTTCTACCCAAAATTTTAGAATTGATTCAGTTGACATGAAATTAGACTGGGCGTCCTTCAGAATGGTTGAAATGATGTAAGATGCAAAGAGCGCAAAGAAATAGTTGTTTTTCTTTGCGCTCTTTGTTTCTTCGTGAGACCTATTTCTTCTACAGTCTTACCATGCAAAAATCGGATAGTTTTCCATCATTCTGTTTACTTCGGCCCTTACACTGTTGATGTTCTGTTCGTTGTCCGCATCAAGCAGAACGCGGTCGATCAGTTCAACGATGATTCCCATCTGGTCTTCCTTCAGTCCCCGGGTAGAGATGGCCGGAGTTCCGACGCGTAACCCTGAGGTAAGGAAAGGAGAACGGCTATCAAAAGGAACCATGTTTTTGTTGATGGTGATATCCGCGAGTACCAATGCATTTTCGGCTTTTTTGCCTGTCAGATCCGGAAATTTAGTGCGAAGGTCAATGAGCATGGAATGGTTGTCTGTACCCCCTGAAATTACTTTGTAACCTTTGTCCATGAATGCCTGAGCCATGACCCTGGCATTATTTTGTACCAGTTGCTGGTAGGTTTTGTATTCCGGAAGAAGTGCTTCGCCAAATGAAACGGCTTTGGCTGCAATGACATGTTCCAGCGGGCCACCCTGAATTCCGGGGAAGATTGCTGAGTCGAGCAGGCTGCTCATCATTTTGATCTCCCCTTTTTTAGTGGCAAGACCCCATGGGTTTTCAAAATCCTTGCCTAGCAGGATGATTCCGCCGCGGGGACCACGAAGTGTTTTATGGGTTGTTGAAGTCACAATGTGCGCATGCAATAGGGGATTGTCAAGCAATCCTGCGGCGATGAGTCCGGCAGGATGTGCCATGTCGACCATGAAAATAGCGCCAATCTTATCCGCCAGTGTCCGGATACGGGCATAATCCCATTCCCTTGAATAGGCTGAGGCGCCTGCAATAATCAGTTTTGGTTTCTCCTGAAGGGCGACTTTTTCCATATGGTCGTAATCCACAAGTCCGGAATCTTCCTTGACCCCGTAAGAAACAGGACGGTAAAGCAGTCCGGATGAATTCACGGGAGAACCGTGCGAAAGGTGACCGCCATGCGACAGATCGAGCCCCATGAAAGTATCTCTGGGCTTTAGTACGGTCATCAATACGGCCATGTTCGCCTGCGCACCTGAGTGAGGCTGCACGTTGGCATATTCAGCGCCGAAAAGCGTTTTGAGCCGGTCGATGGCCAGTTGTTCTGCTTCGTCGATAAACTGGCAACCCCCATAATAGCGGTGTCCGGGATAGCCTTCGGCATACTTGTTAGTGAGACAGGAGCCCATGGCATCCATCACCTGTTGGGAAACGAAATTTTCGGAGGCGATTAATTCGATGCCGTGAAGCTGACGGGCGTGTTCTTTGGCGATGATCTCAAAAATGGCAGTATCTTTTATCATGGAGTGAACATTTATGATTAAGCGTCAAAAGTACAACTTTCAGAATGAAGAAAAAAATGTAACGATTCGGCAATTCGACAATTCGACAATGTGACAATTGGACATTGTTGATTTATCACATTGTCAAATCCTTCGTCTTTATTCCTCCGAAAAGTTGACAAGCATCTCCCTGTAGGCATTGAATATTCTGGATTTGGAGATGAAACCCACATATTTTCCGTTGTGGACGACCGGGAGATTCCAGGCACCACTGTCGTTGAATTTTTTCATGACCACCTCCATTTTTTCATCAATGGAAATGATCTCCGGAGATAGACTCATCAATTCAGAAACTTTTTTCTTTGAATAGAGTTCTTTGGTGAACATGATTTCTCTGACATCGTCCAGCAGAACGACACCCTTGAAGTTGTCTGACGCATCAACTACCGGAAAGATGTTTCGTTTGGATTTGGCGATGATTTTGACCAGTTCGCCCAAGGTGGTCTCCGGACTCACCGATAAGAGATCCTTTTCGATGACATTATGGAGTTTGAGCAGGGTAAGCACGGCCTTGTCCTTGTTGTGGGTGATCAGATCCCCTTTCAATGCCAGACGTTTGTGGTAGATGGAATGCGGTTCAATGGGCATTGTCACCAGGAATGCAGTCGCGGAAGTGATCATCAATGGGATCAAAAGGCCGAATCCTCCGGTAATCTCCGCAATCAGGAAGATGGCTGTCATCGGAGAATGCATCACTGCAGCCATCATGCCTGCCATTCCTGCGAGGGCGAAATTCTTGGCGGGCACCATGACTCCGTTGTAGTTCAGAATCAGAGAGACTAAAAATCCGGCCAGACTGCCCAAAAAGAGGGTTGGGGCAAAAATACCCCCGCTTCCTCCGGCGCCATTGGTAACGGCAGTAGCCACAATTTTTACCAGCATGATGACGATCACCAGACCGATCAAAATCAGTTTGTCATCCCGGTAATCGAAGAAGAATGAGTTGTTCAGGATGTGATGACCCAGGTCATTGACGATTTGGTTGATGGTAAAATAGCCTTCTCCCCAGAGTGAGGGGAAAAGAAATATCATGCCACCCAGGGCCAGTCCACCAAAACCAATGCGGAGAAATGGACTGGTTATTTTTTTGAAGCCTCCTTCAATCAGGAGGTTACCTCTGGAGAACAGAACAGAGAATAGTCCGCAGAATATCCCAAGCAGGATGTACCAATGGATGTTCGTCACTTTAAATGCAGAGTCAATCTGGAAGTTGAGTTCGTAGCCTGAACCCATGAGGAAATAGGCAAGCGATGCGGCAGTTGCTGAAGAGACCATCAGTGGTAACAAGGAAGCCATCGTCAGGTCGAGCATCAGCACCTCAATGGCAAACAGCATGCCGGCCAGTGGCGCCTTGAAGATACCCGAGATTGCCCCTGCCGCCCCACATCCGATCAGAACAGTCATGGTACGGTAGTTCAGGTTGAATTTGCGTGCAATGGTAGAGCCAATGGATGAGCCGGTGAGCACAACGGGGGCCTCTGCTCCTACCGATCCGCCAAATCCTATCGTGATGGTGCTCGAGATGATGGAGGTGAACATGTTGTGGGCACGGAGGTACCCTTTTTTCCTTGAAATGGATTCAAGGACCTTGGTTACTCCGTGACTGATGTCTTCCTTGACAATGAATTTGGTATACAGATAGGTAAGCAAAATCCCTATTAGCGGGTAGAGAAAATAGTGGTAGTTTTCCTGAAGGGCATCAAAATCTTCGGTTAGGAATCTGCTGGAGATGTGGATGATATTCTTCAGAAGGATGGCCGCAAAACCACTCAGTAATCCAACGATAAAACTTAACATGATCAGCTTATTCCGCTCTGGAAGTCGGGAGAATCTAAAAGCGTTTATCCTGTTAGAGAATATTTTGTAGAACTCCATTTCTTTGATCGAGAGAATTAATGATGGTTTGCGTAGTAAACATACCCTTTTTTCTGAAATGGGACAACAAATTGACGGTTTGAATTGAATTTAGCCGGTCCATGATCGATTGAATATATCCAATGTGAAGAAATTGTATCCATGACTTTTGCTTTCTTTTTTGTTAAAAAAATAGTTTATATTTGTGTGTATGCTGTGAGTTAATAACCTAATAATCAAATTTTAAATACTTAAATTATGGATCCTCTAGTTATTGTTTCAATTGCTTTTGTTGTTCTATTCTTTTTTGCCGGAATCAGAATTGTCAGACCTACTCACCGTGCCCTGGTCGAACGGCTTGGAAAGTACCATCATTTTGCTTCCTTCGGTTTCAACTGGATCATTCCGGGCATAGACAGGATGTTCATCATTAACATCACCGAGAAAATGATCAATGCCGAACCACAGGAGATCATCACCAATGATAACCTGAATGCAAGGGTAGATGCTCAGGTTTATTTCAAAATCAAATCGGATGAGGAGAGTGTGAAAAACTCGCAATACAATGTGAACAGCATTGAATACCAGATTGTAAACCTTGCCAGAACTACCTTGCGTAACATCATTGGTACGATGACTTTGAAGTCGGCCAACAGTGAACGTGGCAAAATCAACAAGGAATTGCACTCCACCCTGCTGGACGAGACCCACAACTGGGGCATCGAAATCGTTCGGACCGAACTCAAAGAAATTGATCCTCCCAAGGATGTACAAGAGACGATGAACAAAATTGTGAAGGCGGAGAACGAGAAAATTGCTGCCATCGATTATGCTACTGCCACAGAAACCAAAGCGGACGGAGAGAAGAGGGCAGAGATCAGAAAAGCGGAGGGGATCAAACAGGCTGCTATTCTTAGGGCAGAAGGAGAGGCGCAGGCGATACAACTCGTCAATGAGGCTGCCGAAAAGTATTTCGTCGGGAATGCCCAGATGCTTCGCCGGATACAGGCTATGGAGACCTCTCTGAAAGACAATTCGAAGATCGTTGTTCCCACCGGTTCCGACCTGGTCAACGTGATGGGTGAGATGGGCGGAATCATCCCGTTGAAGAAAAATGAATAGAGAAAAACGAATAGTGAAAAATGAAAAATGAAAAATGAAAAATGATGGGAAGCCAACATTTTTCATTTTTCATTTTTTCTGAAAGAAAAAGTTTTATATTTGCACCCGCAATCACAGAACATT
>SESG01013846.1_pt1 | contig 17001 bp, 10 predicted proteins | sample 3171421 | NCBI WGS metagenome assembly SESG01 (sample SAMN10866946, study PRJNA518727) | freshwater metagenome | biome: subpolar coniferous forest; feature: holomictic lake; material: water; isolation source: holomictic Lake 227, 6 m and 8 m depth | place: Canada: near Kenora, Ontario | collected... | reverse complement strand
CATCCATCGATTTATATTTCATACCTTGCATAAAGCTTTAGCAACGCCTTCAGGAATTTCTAATCTTGTGATGGCTGGTCAAGCGGCAATCAATCCTTTTGCCAGGGGTGCTAACGTGGTTGATGGCTCTGTTGGAAGCAGTTTTCCGACTTTCCAATCTCAAATCGATTTGCGTTCAAATCATTCAAGTACCAGTTTTTACCAAACCCTGTTTGGTGGAATACAGCAGGGACTCCAATCTCAAGAGGCTACATCTCATGGCAATCATGATGAAGCCCTTGAGGCTCCAACAATAGAAGCTCAACAAGACTTTCCTCTAGGATTTGCGGTTGCGCAAATTCACGGCGTTTATGTGCTCGCGCAAAACAACTTGGGCTTGGTTGTCGTCGATATGCATGCGGCCCATGAGCGCATTATGTATGAGATTCTTAAGAATGCACTTGATCGCGACCATGTCCCTATGCAACCTTTATTAATCCCTGTGAGCTTTCAAGCCGATAGGTTGGAAGTCGCAACGGCTGAAGATGCGTTATCTAATGAGCAGGGTAATTTACGTCAATTAGGTTTTGACATTGCCGTGCTTTCGCCGACAACATTGGCTGTTCGCGCAGTGCCTGTGATGCTGCAAGATGCAGATGCAGTGGCGCTTGCACGGGACGTATTGAGAGATTTACGTGAATATGGCGGCAGTCGTGCGCTCACCGAGCGACGTAATGAAATGCTCGGAACGATGGCGTGTCACGCTGCAGTGCGGGCTAATCGTATGTTAACCCTGCCGGAGATGAATGCCTTGCTGCGAGATATGGAAGCCACTGAGCGTTCTGGGCAATGTAATCATGGTCGTCCTACCTGGTTTCAAGTGACGATGGGTGAGCTTGATAAAATGTTTATGCGTGGTAAGTAATATGGCTAAATTGTCCCCAGCAATTTTTCTGATGGGTCCTACTGCCAGCGGCAAAACAGGGCTTGCGGTTGAGCTTTATCAAAAACTACCCCTTGAAATCATTAGTGTTGACTCTGCACTCGTTTTTGAAGGCATGGACATTGGTACAGCCAAACCTGATGCTGCCACCTTGGCAAAAGCGCCGCATCACCTCATTGATTTAATTCGACCAACGCAAGTATATTCCGCCGCCAATTTTCGTCATGATGCACTGAGTTTAATGGCGGATATTACAGCGCGTGGCAAAGTACCGCTTTTGGTTGGCGGGACGATGCTCTATTTTAAAGCCTTACAGGGCGGCTTAAGTGCTTTGCCTCAGGCTGATGCTGAGGTTCGAGCAAAATTAGATAACGAAGCTCTACAAGTGGGATGGTCAGTCATGCATGCAAAACTGGCTAAGATTGATCCAGCAACTGCTGCAAGGCTTCAGCCAAATGATTCACAGCGCGTGCAGCGCGCATTAGAGGTTTATGAAATTAGCGGCAAAACGATGACTCAATTGCATCAGTTATCAACAGGTGATGATTTGCCATATCGATTATTGAAAATTGCTTTAGTGCCTTCAGATCGTAGCGTTTTACATGCCAGGATAGCTTCGCGTTTTGACGAGATGCTTAAGCATGGTTTTTTAGATGAAGTGAGGAGCTTATTGGCTCTGTACCCGACATTAACGCCTGAATTGCCGTCTATGCGATGTGTTGGATATCGTCAAGCTATAGAGCATTTAGTAGGTAATTATAGTGAAGCTGAATTGCGCGATCGGGGGGTATTTGCAACGCGCCAATTAGCTAAACGTCAACTCACTTGGCTGCGCGGCATGGATGATACTTTTGAGGTGGATTGCTTAAATCCTCAAATGTATCAATTAGTTTTTAATAAAATAAATCAATGCATTGAAATCAATTATTAATTCTTTAAATTAAATTTTTGATTCTATTGGCCGCTTCGATACATTCGTCCAATGAAGCAACCAATGCTAATCGAATAAAGTTTTTTCCTGGATTAATGCCATGCGCCTCACGGGCTAAAAAGCTGCCTGGTAGTACCGTCACATTGAAATCACGATATAAACGAATTGCAGCTTCGGTATCTGGCATGTCTGTTCTCGCCCAAAGGTAAAATGCAGCATCTGGCAATTCAACACCTAAGATATTTTCTAGCATGGGTGTTATGGTGTTGAACTTTTGTGCGTAAAGCCTTCGATTCTCGATGACATGCACTTCGTCATTCCAAGCAGCAATGCTAGCAGCTTGAACAGCAGGGCTCATCGCACAGCCATGATAGGTCCGATAAAGCAGAAACTGCTCAAGAATCATATCGTCGCCAGCCACAAAGCCAGAACGCATGCCTGGAACGTTAGATCGCTTGGAGAGTGAACTAAATACTACCAAACGTTTAAAATCGCGGCCGAGTTTTTGTGCAGCCTCTAGCGCGCCCAACGGTTTAATAGCCTCATCAAAATAAATTTCGGAGTAACATTCGTCCGCAGCAATTACAAAGCCGTATAGATCAGATAGCGCAAAGACTTTTTTCCATTGCTCTAAATTCATGACCTTTCCAGATGGATTGCCAGGTGAGCATACATAAATCAACTGGGTTCGATTCCAAATATCAACAGGTACACTATCAAAGTCCATGGCATGTTGATTTTCAGGTAAGGTGTTCAGAAAGTAGGGCTCAGCGCCCCCTAGAAATGCTGCACCTTCGTAAATTTGGTAAAATGGGTTAGGACAAATCACGATCGGGTTTGCCACTTTTTTTGTGTTGATCACGGCTTGTGCAAAAGCAAATAAAGCTTCTCGACTCCCATTGACAGGCACTATCTCTTTTTCAGCATTAAGCAAAGGAATGCCATATCGACGTGTTGCCCAATTAGCAATAGCTTGTCTGAGTTCAGGTACCCCGGCCGTCGTTGGGTAGGAAGATAATCCTGCAAGGTTAGCAAGCAACGCCTCTTTGATGAGCGTCGGGGTATCATGTTTAGGTTCGCCTATCGATAGGTTTACTGGTTCGTAAGCAGCATTAGGCCGTATGCCAGTGAATAAGTCTCTTAGACGTTGAAATGGATATGGCTGTAATTTGCTAAGATTTGAGTTCATCTTGCCATTATAAATGAAGCAGCATCCGGCTTAAACACTCAAGTAACAATTCAATTGATTTAGAAAGTTTATGTTGAATCATCCCCCCATAAAAAAATACCAAAATCAATTCGCCACCTTTGGACTCCTGTTTGGCGCAGTTTGCTGGGGCGTGATTTGGTATCCCTATCGAATTATGCAAGATGCGGGGATTTCAGGGCTCGCCTCTAGTTTTTATACTTATTTAATTGCCATAAGTGTATCCGCCATTATTTTGCATAAGCAATGGCGTGCTGCCATTCATCAACCTAGAAGTGTTATTTGGCTAGCAATTGTGGCTGGATGGACAAATCTTAGTTACGTCTTGGCGATTATTGATGGTGAGGTGATGCGGGTAATGTTGCTGTTTTATTTGTCACCACTTTGGACGCTATTAATCGCACATTTTTTGCTAAAGGAACCCACAAACAATCGCGGCATTGCGGTTATCGCTTTATCGCTTGTTGGCTCTTTTACCATGTTTTGGCAATATGACGCATTACCTTTACCAAACAATATGGCTGAATGGCTCGCCTTGTCTTCAGGCGTCGGTTTTGCAATGACCAATGTAATGTCTCGTCATTTTTCGAGCCTGAGCATTACTGTTAAGTCAATAGCTGTTTGGATTGGTGTGTTATTAATGTCTTTAGCATTGATTCTCTTTCAGGGTGCGCCACTCCCGAATCCAATGACCTTAACCGGAATGCAATTAGTCACAATGTTTGCCATTTCATTTTTATTGATGGCAGCTACTTTGTTTGTTCAATATGGCATTAGCCATATCCCCGTGACTAAAGCTTCAGTCTTGTTCATGTTTGAGTTGGTGGTTGCAGCTGTTGCTTCGTACTTATTGACTGATGAGATTTTGTCATTCCGCGAGTGGCTTGGAGGCACTTTAATTGTCGTGGCCGCTTTGTTTGCCGCAACAAATGAATAGGCTTAGACTTTTTTTAAAGACGTCCACATTTCTTGGTACAGGCTTTCTAAGTTTTTAGTAAATAGTGCTGTATCGAACAAAGTTAATTTCTCGCGATTTTCTTCAAGTTGTTTTTTGATGCGTTTTAATTCAATAGGGTTGTTAGCAAGTCTTAAAGCTTTTTGTTCGTATTCTTCAAGTGATGTTGTGACTAGCTCATCTAAATTAGCGGCTTTCAGTAAACTGCCTGCTACGCGACTTGCAAAAGTGTCACCTGAACAAGTTAATACTGGCAATCCCATCCAAAGTGCATCGCTTGCAGTGGTGTGGGCATTGTAGGGCAGCGTATCCAAGAATAAATCAGCACAGGTCTGCCTTGCCAAGTGATCAGCCATCGTTACGCGTGGTGCAAAAATTAATCGCTCTTTATCAACGCCGCGGGCCTGTGCTTCACGAATTAAATTCGCCTTTGCCCATTGATTGCATTCCAACAACCATAAAACGCTGTTTGGTGTCTGATTTAAAAGATGCATCCAGCAATTAAATATCTCAGGCAGTATCTTGAATGTTTGGTTGAAACAGCAAAATATGAAACCTGCTATAGGTAAGCCATATTCAATACGACTCTTAGTTACTGCTAATGGGCGCCTTCGGTCATTAACTTGGTAAGTATTGGGCAATAATGCGAGTTTTTCTGAATAGGTACTTGCATCTGTTGGCGGCGTGATAAACGCATCACTTAGAATGTAATCGAATAAGGGTTCGCCATCTAAATCTCCCATCGTGCCAGGAAAGCCAAGCCAACTGACGTTAATGGCGGCGGGGCGCAGAGCAACAATTTTGCTTCGGCTATTTTGTGTGAAGCCTGTTAAATCAACCAAAATATCGATTTCATCTTGGTTGATTCTCTTGGCAGCGTCTAATGATGATAAAGCGCGAATATCAACAAAGCGATCAAAAGCCTTTTCAAGACGTTTGCGTTCATTGCTTTTGTCATCAATTCCGTAAGAATATGCATGGATTGTAAAAGCATTTCTATTGTGAAGCTCAATCAATTCTGAAATGAGTGATGCGAGTGGATGCAATCTTAAATCAGCGGATAAGTAGCCTATGCGCAATTTTTGGTGGTTCTGTTGATATTTAAAAGCAAGTTCTCTACTTCGATTAAAAAATGATGAATAACGGTTTTTAATCCAATTGTCTGCACATTGCTTCTGCTCATGTGGTGTTGTGCTAGGCATGGCAAGAAAAGCAAAAGGGGAAATTTGCGCTTCTTGCACATTATTCACCCATTCACGTATTTTGGTGATTTCTTGATTTAAATCTGTCCAATCACAAATATGCTGTTTTTGATGCACCAAATGCACTCTTGCATGATAAAGGCGAGGGTTGAGAGCTAAGGCTTTTTGGTAAGATGCAATCGAAGCATTTAAATCGCCGAGTTCTCTTTGTACGTTACCCAGGTTGTTGTAAGCGTCAGCATCTTCTGGGCTAAGTTGAATGGCTTTTTTATATTGCTTAGCTGCTTCAGAAGTTTTACCAAGTTCGCGTTGTGCATTCCCTAGGTTGTAATAAAGGCTCGCCTCATTTTTAATGTAGTGAATGGCCTCTAGGTAGGTTGCTTCTGCCTCTGAGTATTGTCCAGATTCTTGATGTTGATTCCCAAAATTTTGAAGCGCAAAACATAATAGCTGTTTTATGTCGTCGTCTTGGGGATGCTCATGCAAGACATGGCGATAACAGCGAGCGGCCAAGTTATATTGCGCATTTTCGGAAAAGGCGTTACCAAGGTTGTAATGAAGCTCTAAATCATCAGGAGCGATTGTTAAGGCGTGCTGTAAATTTCTGATGGCGTCTTCTATGCGCCCTGAGGCTTTTAACGCCAAAGCTTGATTACTTAAAAAATCCGAATTGTTGGGTTGAATAGCAATGGCTTTAGCAATCATTTTCACCGCCAAGTCATGATCTTTGTTTTGATGGTAAATAACGCCTAGATAATGCAAAGCTTCAGCATGGTTTGGCAATACATTAAGCACCTTGATATAAAGTGCCTGAGCTTCCTTTAGCTGCCCACGTTGGTGGTGTTGTAACGCAGTGTGGTAGGTTGATTGGATATCCATGAGGAAGATTTTACGCTAATTATTTTGTATCGTTTGCGATAGGCGCTTTAAGCCTAAACGGCGTAAAGCAAAACGATTGGGATCCAATCCGGATAGGAGGGAGTCACTAACAGGTGCTGGCTCCTGACAAATCATGCTGGCAATAATTTCAGCACAAAGTGGGGCATTGGCAAGGCCTTTAGCTCCGTGCCCTGCATTAATATATAAACCTTCCAACCAAGGCAAATCGCTAGACAGTGTATTGTATCTAGGCGGGCTTTCTTTAATTTTGATGACATCTAAAATAGCGCCGGCAAGTGGCAGGTAATCATTGGTCGTTGCTCGAATCGAGGCCCGACCTTGTAGGGATGGTAAGTCATAATTTATTTTGCCCCACTCAGGTGCAAGAGATTTAAGCATATTCAGATTGCTCTGATGGTCTTCTACCCTAATATCAGTCCTTGTATCATTAGGTGAAAAAGTTGCGCCTATGCAATGCTGACCTTTTCTAGCTGGACTTAGATAGCCATCTGTACAGATAACGGTTTGAAGGGCTGTAGAGCTTCCTAAGGCGGGCATTAGTGTGACTTGCCCCCGGACTGATAGCATCTCACAATGGCTAGTTTGTTGGAATTTTTGTGCATCAGTAGCATTAGCTATAATGAGATTTTCAGCTTCAGTAATCATTTCATTTTGAGAAAATACCTGCCAGCTTTTGGATGTTCTTTTGATGCTTAGTACATTGGTATTAGTTTGTCGCTTTATTTTGATATGTTGAGTGAGCGCTTCGCAAAAAGCGGCGGGATTTATCCAACCAGCATTAGCGATATACATGCCATTATTTCTGATAAAAATCCCAGATAATTTTGATGCAGTTACTGCATTAACATCTTGAACTAAATTAGGATATTCATTTACTACTGAAGCGATCCTTTTTCTTTCACGTTCGTTGTATGCCAGTTGCAAAACGCCACATTGCTGATAATTTTCAGTGTCTATTTTTATATTGTTAAGCAACCCTAATGTGTATAAAAAACCTTGCAAGGCAAGGGCATTGAGGGCCGTTTCACCACCCGTAAGCCTTGGGTATAGAACGCCAAGTGGATTGCCGGAGGCTTCCTGAGCTAGGGCTTCATGTCGTTCAATGAGTGTGACCTCATAACCGCGTCGCGCCATGGCTTCTGCACTCGCGGCTCCTGCCAAGCCCCCACCTATTACAATCACAGTTCTGCTTCTTTTGGGCGATGGCTTCTTGCCCGATATGCCTCGGTATATACCAAAAAGCATTTCACGTTTTTTACCAAATCCTGTAGCTTTTAATACTTCAAAACCTGCTGATTGTAAGCCTCGCCTAATTTCGCTGGCGCTCGTAAATGTAGCAAATGTTGTTTCCGAATGAGAGTGTTTATTCATCTGCTCAAAGATGCTGGATTGCCACATTTCAGGGTTTTTAGCTGGAGAAAATCCATCTAAAAACCAAGCATCTACCTTACCTTTAATCTGTGGCAAGGTCGTATTGACATCCCCAATCAACAATGTCAGCGTAACTCGGCCTTCATCAAATATTAGCCGATGCCAAGCTTTGGATACGTACTGATATTGGTTGACTAGGTCGTTTGTAAGTTCCTGAAGACTGGGCCAAAGCGATAAGGCTTTTTCCAAATCATTGATGTTAAGGGGAAATTTTTCTGTACTGATGAAATGTAACCTTGCGGTTCTTGGTGCAGTTTCCCGCCAAAGTTTCCAAGCACATAGAAAGTTTAAGCCAGTACCAAAGCCAGTTTCAGCTATTGTGAAATGATCTTCTTTTAGATTTTTCCAACGCCATTTAAGTTGATTTTTCTCTAAAAAAACATAATGCGTTTCATCTAAGCCACTATCGCTTGAAAAATAAACGTCACCATAAATCCTAGAGTAGGGCTGTTTGTTGTGCCATTCAAGTTGAGCGAAGCGTTCAGTCATGTGTCTATTTTAATGGATTTCATTAGGTTTTGACGGTAGTCATGGGATATACCAATCTGTATACTGTTCTTTCTTTAACTTAATCAATGGTGTTTGATCATGGCTCATTTAAATAAAAGCGTTGGCTTGTATGCATTGGTTCTTGGTGTGTGCTTGCTCGCGTCTTGTAGCAACATCCAAAAACATGATGTAACCACAAGTAACATCATTAATTCAGTTAGCCAGCAAGGTAAAAATATAGACTGGCCTAGTTTTGGACGTGATTATGCCAATAAACGCTTCTCAGAAAATACACAAATCAATCGTGACAATGTACAAAATTTAACCACGGCATGGATATTTAAAAGTGGAGTAAAAGCTGCTTTTCAAGCCACACCTATTGTGGTTGATGGCATTATGTATGTGTCACTCCCATTCAATCATGTGGTCGCTTTAGATGGTAAAACTGGAAAAGAGTTATGGCGCTATAAGCACAATAGGCGAGCTGATTGGAATATGTGCTGTGGCCCTGCAAACCGAGGTGTTGCAGTCGGTTACGGCAAAGTATTTATCGGTACTGTTGATGCGCGCCTAATTGCCTTGGATGCTAAAACTGGTGAAAAGGTTTGGGATATTAACGCGGTTGATGTCGACGTGAGTACGGAAGGGCAAGATTCTCTCAATAAAAATGATCCAAATAAAACAGCTAAAACGACAGGGGGCACAGGCGTTGGTATGGCAATGGCGCCTGTAGTCTATAAGGGAAAGGTGATTATTGGAATCACAGGCGTCGGATATGGACTTCATATCGACAATCCCCGTGAGGATGCGCCTCTAGGGGCGGTGATTGGAGTGACGGGTCGTTACGGTCGCCCAGGATTTTTGGCGGCTTTTGATGTGAATACAGGTAAACGTGTGTGGCAGTTCGATACGATTCCGGATAAAGGTTGGGAGGGCGCTTTTAAAGAAACGACATCTGATGGCATTTCGTTAAATCGTAATATCACTGATGAAAAAGCTGCTTTACCTAAATTTTCAGACTCAGCTCGCTTTGGTGGGGGTTCTGCATGGAGTACGCCAGCAATTGATTCTAAATTGGGGCTTTTGTACTTTGGTACGGGAAATCCCTCTCCACAGATGAATGATGTCTCACGTCCGGGGGATAATCTTTATACAGTATCCCTAGTTGCGCTTGATGCAGATTCTGGAAAACTTCGTTGGTATTACCAACAAGTACCCCATGATGTTTGGGGTTATGACATTGCTAGTGCGCCAATTTTATTCAACTATAAAAAAGACGGCAAAATAATTGAAGCTGTTGGTCAAGCAAGTAAATTGGGTTGGTTTTTTGTTAACGACCGAAAAACAGGCGAGCTGTTAATGAAATCTGAAGCTTTTGTACCGCAAAAAAACCTGTTCGCTAAAGCCACATTCGAGGGCGTTACCCTTTATCCAGGAATCTTAGGCGGATCTAATTGGTCACCTGCTGCGATTGACGAAGCAACACAGCATGCCTTTGTTGCTGCTATTCACGCACCAATCAAATACACCCTTCACGAAACTCCGGGTAAAGATGGCGCAGCGCCTATTCGCTATGCAGCATCTGAGCCAGCTGAAGAGCCACGTTGGGGCGTGTTATCTTCTATTGATTTGGCAACAGGCAAAATAGCTTGGCAAAACAAAACTGAGCAACCACTGGTCGGTGGCGTTTTAATTACTGGTGGTGGTTTGTTATTTACTGGTGAAGGTAATGGGCACTTCAATGCCTACGACTCAAGTAATGGTAAGCTTCTATGGCAAGCCAGTAATGATTTTGGTGTTAATGCGCCACCGATTACCTATCAAGTCGATGGCGAGCAATATATTGCTGTAGCAGCTGGAGGCAGTTCAATATTCGGTTACAAGCAAGGTGACCATTTGTTGGTATATAAGCTCAAAAAATAAATTAGTTAAAACAATTTATGAATTCAATTTAGATTTAAATTTAAATGATCTTTATAATTTACTAAAAATTGAATGGGTGTCTTAGTATGCATATTGAAACGGTTGATTTCGTTATTAGTCTTTGTTTATTGCTTGGCGCAGTTTTATATACATCCGTTGGGCATGCTGGTGCATCAGTATATATCGCTATCTTGACCTTGTTTGGTATCGCAACACCAGTCATTAAGCCAACAGCTCTAGTGCTTAACATTTGCATTGCAACTTTCACGAGTTGGCGTTTTATTAAGAAGGGCTATTTTGATTTTAAGGTGCTAAAGCCGATTGCAATTGGAGCAATCCCTTTTGCATTTTTGGGTGGCTACATCAACGCGCCAAGTCATGTATATAAGGCTATTGTTGGTGTCATTTTAATTATTTCGGCAATTAGTTTATTAACTAAGGCGAGTGAACGAATTGACTCAAACATCCATCATCCAAGTTTCTTGCTCGCCATGATTTCGGGGGCAATGATTGGCTTCCTGGCTGGTTTAACAGGTACCGGGGGCGGGATTTTTCTCTCACCACTCATTTTATTTTTAGGTTGGAGCACTACAAGAGAAACATCCGGAATTGCAGCTGTATTTATTTTATTAAACTCACTATTTGGTTTGGCAGGTAATTACGCTTCTATACAAAACTTGCCGTCGCAGCTGCCATTGTTTGTGATAGCAACTATGATTGGCGCAATAATTGGTACGACACTTGGAATTAAGATCTACTCTACTGAAACCATTAAGAGAGTTTTAGCATCGGTATTGTTTATTGCTGGACTGAAGTTATTATTAACATAGGGTTGTATAAAATAAAAAAGCCGCCATCGAAGGATAGCGGCTTTTTTATTTTATGGCGTCCCCACGGGGATTCGAACCCCGGTCGCCTCCGTGAAAGGGAGGTGTCCTAGGCCTCTAGACGATGGGGACATAGAGGTGAAAATTATACTTAAAAACACTGCTTATTTAAAGTCTAAATTAGCGAGAATTCTATTCTTTTATTAACAGCAGAGGTCTTTTTGGTGGAGGTAAGCGGGATCGAACCGCTGACCTCTTGCATGCCATGCAAGCGCTCTCCCAGCTGAGCTATACCCCCGACAAACCTTAGACTTCAAGACCTGTGAAAAGAGGCGCCATATTAATGAGGGCGGGCATCCTTGTCAACGTATTTCGTCTTTCTACGCCGACTTTCTTTGATTTTTAACCGCGAATATTTGAGTTGCTTTCAAACTGCGTTAAATCGACACGTGCTTGAGGTTGCCATCCCGATTTGCGGTGTTCTGCAATTACATTAGTGAATATGCCGCCGCGTACAAAGAATTTGGCTGTCAATCGCATAAATTTTGGTGATGTAGCTGCAACAAGGTCATCTAAAATTCGATTGGTCACCGCTTCATGGAAGCAACCCTCGTCACGAAATGACCATGTGTAAAGCTTAAGGCTCTTTAATTCAACGCATAGTTGATCTGGGATATAGTCAAGATAAAGGATCGCAAAATCAGGCTGGCCTGTCTTTGGGCATAAGCAGGTGAATTCTGGAATTTCCATGTGAATGTGAAAATCACGGTTAGGATTTGGATTGTCAAATGTTTCTAGATCTTTAGTGGGTAGTGCAGTTGGCTTTCCACCTAATGATTGAGTGTTTGTCATGTTAGAAATCGGGCTTTTAGCTTCAAAAAACGTTATTATACTGTCTAACAAAGCTTACTAAAAAATAATCCTAATTTTGCGTTTAACCCATCTCAAACTTGCCGGTTTTAAATCGTTTGTTGACCCAACAACTTTGCATATCCACGGTCAACGTGTAGGCGTTGTTGGGCCTAATGGTTGCGGTAAATCCAATGTCATGGAATCTGTCCGTTGGGTGCTGGGCGAGTCGAGCGCTAAAGAGTTGCGTGGAGACTCTATGGATGCGGTCATTTTTAATGGCTCAGCTAATCGAAAACCTATCTCAAGAGCAAGTGTTGAGCTTGTGTTTGATAACAGTTTGGGTGATGCGAGTGGTGAGTGGTCGCAGTATGCAGAAATTGCAGTTAAGCGCGTCATTGAGCGAGATAAAGGCTCTTCCTATTTTATAAACAATACAGTTGTGCGCCGTCGCGATGTCGCAGATTTATTTTTAGGTACAGGGCTTGGTGGAAGAGCCTATGCGATTATTGGCCAAAATACCATTTCTAGGATTGTCGAAGCGAAGCCTGAAGAGTTGCGTGTTTTCTTGGAAGAGGCTGCAGGCATCTCGAAATATAAGGAACGTCGCCGTGAAACTGAGATGCGTTTGCGTGACACAAGGGAAAACCTAACTAGAGTTGAAGACATTCGCGGTGAGATGGATAAGCAAATCACCCGATTAGAATCGCAAGCGCTAGTGACAGAACAATACCATCAACTTCAGCAAGCGCTTAAACATACACAAGGCCAGCTATGGCTGTTAAAAAAGCGCGACGCAAGTAGCTCGTGGGAAAAAACACAACGTGTTGTTGAAAAACTAGTAATTGACCTTGAAAGTCAAATGGCCGCCTTACGTAAAAGTGAAAGTCTTTTAGAAAGTCTTCGCCAGCAGCATTATGCATGTACCGAGAGCGTGCAGTTTGCGCAAACCCAATATTATGAGGCCAATGCGGAAGTATCTAATTTAGAAAATCAGGTTAAACATACCCAAGAAGCACGTGACAGACTTAATTTACAGCTTGAGCAAACAGTTGAGCAAACGATTAAATCAGATAATCTGCGGGTTGATCTTGAGTCTCAGTTAAAGCAATTAATGACCGAGGCCCAAAGTGCTGAGGCGGAAGTTGCGCGATCATCCGAGGCGTTGTCACTTTGTCAAGCCGCTTTTCCTGAAGCAGAGGGTGCGCATCTTGCATCTCAAAAAGCCCACGCTGAAGCTCAGCGCGCACTGAGTGAAGCTGAGCAAAATATCCGCTTAGAGTCAACCAATATAGAACATTTGAATCGCTCAGTTGCTGAAATAACACAACGTCTTGAAAGACTTATGGCCGAGCTGGCTGGCCTTGCTTTACCTAATGAACAAGAGCTAAAGGATAAACAGAATCAGTCGGCCGCATTGCAGGCTGAGAGTGAAAAGCTCAACTTAGAATTGGCTAAATTAAAAACATTAGAACAATCGCAAATGGAAGCGCTTAAATCCATGCGTGAACAGCAATTGGCGCAAGAGCGAACCCTGGCAAAGATTGATGCTCAAATTACCTCGCTGAATAAAATCCAGCAGTCTTTGGGGCATGAGGCCAAGCTTGATGCTTGGTTGAGTAGCAATCAGTTGACTAGTGCAGCGCGAATTTGGCAACAAGTTGAAATCCAAAAAGGCTGGGAGGTGGCACTTGAGGCGGTATTGGGTTCGCGCTTAAATGCTTTACTCAATGAAAGTGCTGGCAAGCTAACCCCTAACATTCGCCCGCCATCCGCATTGGTTATTGCAGAGGCTGCTGAATCTAGCTTAAAGACTTCACCAAGCAATCAATCATGGAAAACCATGCGAGATTTTGTTGATGTCAGAGATAAGCGCATAGCGGGGCTTTTAGATGCTTGGTTGGATAGTGTTTATTTGCTTGAGGATGGAGAGGATCCTGACGAAGCACGTCAAAAGCTAAAAGCGCACGAATATTTAGTAAATGCACAAGGTGATGTTTATACACGTTATAGCTTGTCTATTTACGCTGCGCAATCAGCTATGCATGGTGTCTTGGAGCGTCAACGAGAGCTTGATGACCTTAATAAGCAACAGCCACAATTTCAAGCTCAAATTATATCAGGCTCTAATACGCTTGCCTCCTATGAACAAGCGTTGCAGTTAACAAGGCATGCGCATACAGAGCAACAGCAGGCATTAACTAAGCTTACTCAAACCCAGCATGCGCTTCATGTCGATTTGCAGCGTCTCACGCAGCAACGTCAGCACATCATCGATAGACAGAATGCGATTCAGATAGATTTAAGTCAACTTCAACAGCGCTTAACGCAATTGAGCGATGAGCAACAAACAAAACAAAAAATGCTTTCATCAACAAGTGGCTCACTTGTTGATTTGCAAGCTAGGCGCGAGCATACATTTAGCGCAAGACAGGCTGCTGAATTAGCTTTAAATGCATGCAGAAATGATTTGCAGATCGCTGAAAAACTGATGCAAGAGAAAATATTTAATATTAAGTTAATATCAAATAATATTAATGAGTTAAATGGTAAAGTAAATTTACTTTATGAAGAAAAGGTTGCCTTAAATAATAAGAAAAAAGAAGCGGAAGCATTCCTAGATGCGGCAAAGATGGAAGGCTTGAAAGCAAACCTTGAGGCCGCGATTAATTTAAAGCAAGTTCGCGAAGTGACTCTGGCAGGAGCGCGTGATGCAATGGTAGGTTCAGAAAATGAATTGCAAACTAATGAGCGTAACAGAATGCAAAACGAACAAGTCTTGTATCCGCTCCGAGATAAATTGGAACAGGCGCGACTTCAAGAACAACAATCCCGTTTGCATTTTGAGCAGTGCCAAGCTGCGCTTTTAGATGTTGGTATTGAAGAGGCTGAATTGGCAAACGAATTAAGCCTTAGCGCTAAAATTTCAGACTTTGAAGCGCGTGTGGAAAAGTTTGCGGGTGAGGTGGTAGCCCTTGGTCCTGTAAACTTAGCCGCTATTCAAGAGCTTAATAGCGAGCGTGAACGTAAAACTTACTTGGATAGCCAAGCTGCAGACTTGGAAGAGGCGATTAATACCCTAGAGGATGCGATAAGACGTATTGATAAGGAGACGCGAGCGCGTCTCCAACATACATTTGATGAAGCAAATCGTCACTTTGATGAATTATTTAAAGACTTATTCGCTGGCGGCCAGGCAAGGCTAGAGTTGTTGGGTGAGGAAATTTTAGATACAGGTATGCAAGTTTTTGCACAGCCTCCAGGAAAGAGAAATAGCACGATTCATTTGTTATCTGGCGGTGAGAAAGCACTCACTGCACTAGCGCTAGTCTTTGCGCTGTTTAGACTTAATCCTGCGCCATTTTGTTTAATGGACGAGGTGGATGCGCCACTTGACGACAGCAATACAGATAGGTTTTGCGCAATGGTAAAAAAAATGTCGGAGCGAACACAGTTTTTGTTTGTTAGTCATAATAAAATTACAATGGAGATGGCACAGCAACTTGTTGGGGTAACTATGCAAGAGTCAGGTGTTTCTCGAGTAGTTGAGGTGGATATGGAAGCTGCCATGCAAATGAACCATGAGTTATTTACATAGGGCGATTTGCCAATAAAGTTAATGGGAATATCAATTGAATAAACTAAATGACTTAACAATATCACTTTTAGCGATTGGTTTAGGCTTAATCGTTATGGTCATCGTTTTTAATTGGTGGCAAGAACGGAAAATGCGCAAAGCAGCAGAAAAGCAAATTCCAATTCCTCAAGATGATCTGCTAATGGATCAATTTGAGGAAAAGACTGTTTCAATCGACACATCAACAAAAATTAAGGATGTCGTTGTTAGGCATGAGCTTGATGAGGTTCAATTTCGAAACGAGGTAGAGTTTAAGATTGATATTGAAGGATTTGACCATGGTGAAGGTGCTTTAGACGGAAAGAATGAATCTAATATCGAAGCGCCCCGAGCTGAGGTTGAAGAACCCATCCTAGCTATTGAAGAGAATCTAATAACGGAGCCAATAAAAACCAATATCTTGCCAGAAGTGATCAATAAAGACGTGGATTTGACTGCATTATTATTCCTACCGAGTCCATTTAATGGGGATCAGTTGCGCAAGTTTTTCATGAGCATGGTCAATCTAGACAAGCCCATTTTTGCATATGGCTTAGATGAATCACAAGTATGGCAGAGGCTAACAAGAGAGCAAGAAAATTCCAACTTCACTAAAGCAGCCTTTAGTTTGCAGTTAGCTGACAGAGCGGGTCCTGTTTCAAATGAAACCTTGCAGCGGTTTCAAAAAATTGTTAGCGAAGTCGCCTATGAGCTAAGTGCGCAAGTTGAATGGATGGGAACGCATGAGCCTCTAGAATATGCAAAGGCTTTAGATGCGTTTTGTTTGGAGGTTGATCAAACGGTTGGTTTTCACATTTTGAATGGCGCTAGTGGGCGATTTACTGGTACTAAATTCAGGGGTCTAGCTGAAGCGAACGGAATGACATTGAAGGATGACGGCGCCTTTTACGCAAGGTCTATTAACGAACAAACCAAATTCAAAATTATCAATATGGAAAACAATCCATTCAATGTTGAAATGTTAAGATCAATAGCTCTCAAGGGCGTGACCTTTCAGATGGAGATTGCTCTCACAGAAAATTGCACTGAGACATTTAATAGTATGGTTTTAACGGCAAAAAGCATGGCTTCCTCGCTGTCAGCAACCCTTATAGATGATCATCAGCGGGAATTGAGCGATGCTAAAATTGAGAAAATCAGACAGCAATTGAAGTTGATTCAAGTACAAATGACCGTTAAGGGCATTCCCCCTGGTAGTGCGGTAGCGCTCCGTTTGTTCTCGTAGTTTAAGTATGTCACAAAATAAGCAAGTGCCTTTGCAAGCTGGACTTTTTGCTAATGCGGCAGTGAATTCCATGCAGTCGATACAGGCTCGTATTGAACAAGTGCGTAATCTCATTCGTTTATATGATTATCAGTATTATGTGCTCGATACTCCAACAGTAAGCGACAATGAATATGACGGTTTATTTCGTGAACTTCAAGCGCTTGAAGCGGAAAATCCCAATCTTATATCTGTAGATTCCCCAACGCAGAGGGTTGCGGGTGAGCCTGTTAAGAGTTTTAATAGCATTACGCACCGAGTCGCAATGCTATCTCTCAACAATGCATTCGGTGATGATGAGCTGGTAGCTTTCGATAAGCGCATACGGGATGGTTTGGGTATTGACCAAGTTGAATATGCCGTAGAGCCAAAATTTGATGGGCTTGCAATTACACTAACCTATGAGAATGGCGTTTTTATTCAAGGGGCAACTAGAGGAGATGGGTATACGGGTGAAGATGTCT
>SESG01001849.1_pt1 | contig 17046 bp, 19 predicted proteins | sample 3171421 | NCBI WGS metagenome assembly SESG01 (sample SAMN10866946, study PRJNA518727) | freshwater metagenome | biome: subpolar coniferous forest; feature: holomictic lake; material: water; isolation source: holomictic Lake 227, 6 m and 8 m depth | place: Canada: near Kenora, Ontario | collected... | reverse complement strand
TGACATCCGTAGATGTTTCCATTCTTTAATATTTAGCAATGCAGGTTTCGGACGCAATTCTGATTTTGAAGCATATCAGTGCTATCCGAAAGGCCGGTACACGTCATAGTCTTTTTGCAAGGTTCCCAATAACAGGAAATCTCCATGACTTTAGAAGCAATGCTGATAAAATCCCAATAAAAGATACAGCAACAATCAAAACAATCGATATTGAAAATAACCACCTCATTCCTGGAACTGCAAATGCAACGAGCGAGATCGCCGTCCATATCCAGATGACGGCCCCTTGACGAGCATGAAAGTTGACAAAGCCATCGTCCGGACAAAAATGAAGAGGAATAAAGCATAAGATGCCAAGATAGCTCATTGCAGCCATTACTCTCCGCCGCAATTCGCTTATCTTTGGCGTCCACCGCAATGATTCAACCATAATGCTAATCCTTATTAGAGAAAAAGCCTTCATCGGTATCGTTATCAGCCTCGAAATCGCCTGAGCTCTCAATCAAACGCTTGCGGTACTCAAGATAAGCGTAAACAGCAGCCGCCCCGGACGCAATTACGATAATGGGTCCCCAAATGCCTAGACCAAGCCCCAGTCCGAGGCTTACCCCTTTGCCTGACCAAATTGTTCCGCCTGTTGTAATCGCTTCAGCCGTGCCCGAGGATACAGTTGTGGCGCTTGCCATAGCCACAGAGCCTTTGCCGACTGCTGCTGTTGCCCCAGTTCCGCCAATTACCTTGGAAGCGACAGCTTCACGAATTATGTCTGGCTCTGCACCACCAAGCATCCCAAGTTTAGCTCCTGTGCCACCAGCACCCTTTGAAACGATCGCCTCGCGAATGAGGTCGGGCTCTGCACCTCCGATCCCGCCTGCCTTTGCGACTCCGGCCGTTCCAGTTCCAGTACCCCCAGCTTTTGCTGCCGCCGCTTGGCGGAATAGGTCTGGCTCGACACCGACAGGTGGAGCGCCGACAATGGCACCCTTCGTCGCAGAGACACCGACCGCCCCTTTTGCGGCGGCAGCCTTTGCAGCCATGACCTCTCGGATAGCCTCACGATCAAGGCCTGCTGCTGCCGCTGCCTTGGTCGCAGCCGCGCCCCCCTTCGATGCCATCAATTGCTGGATCGCTTGGGTTTCGGTCAGTGTTGTCGGTGCAACGGCCATGAGAGAACTCCTAGTACTTTGTCCAGACAAAAAGTACATGCTGTGCCGTTAGCTGATCAATATAATAATTCTGAGATCGAGATTCAAACCTTGATACTGGTATACGATATGTGCGCTTGGTTGGGACATGCTTGATCACTAGAAATCACCCCACTATTCTCTTATGGTGCTGGCCCATTCTCCATTGGGCTCGATAGGATGAACTGAACTTCTGCGACGCTGAGCTTCTGGGGCTGGTAAGAAATGCCGAGCTGAGCAAGAGCTCCGGCAAAGGAGCGCAAATGATTCCGTGAGCCCCTGTGTATATTGTTATAAACACGGATTATATCCGGCCGACTTGTGCTCGATACTGCAAATGTTAGGTCTGCAATATCGACCTCCTCAATCAATCCGCCAGCTGCCAACGCATCAGCATACGATCTTGCTCCCCTTTGTATGAGCTCTCCATACATTGAGATAAGGTTGGGGTCTGTAAACTGTCCAGGACCAACATTTGCGACTGGATCGGGAATGCCATAGCGTTGAAGCAGACCCAATACAGCATTCATGTGTCTTTGCTCAGCTGTTGCTATCTGACTGAAAACTCGCCCGCCCCAGTATCCTGAAAATACCGTATATACATCGTGGGCGAGTTTCTCCTCCTCACGCATGTAGCGCATATGGGCTATTTCATGTTGGTCGAGAGCTGTTCCAGGCACGTTAACTGCCGTGCCTAACGTGGCCCGTCCCGCAACAGGCACCATACTTGCTGCCGTGCCCATAGAAAGTCCGGTATCCGGCGGGCTTATTTTCGTTGGGCTAATGGAAAAAACGTCAAGGAACAGAAAAAATACAATTACAAAAAATGGTAGTGTCGCCAATATTATTAGAGGCTTGATTAGGCTTTCAGGCAATTTAACCTGCATGGCGACCTCTACACAAAATTGCGACCGCTAAATTTTTATTTCCGGATCGACGCGATCTTTCCGAGTTTTCCGACTGGTCTAGCCGCCGACAGAAACTCATTCAATTTTCGGTCTTGGCTCTTTATGTGCAAAACCATTACGTCTTTTATCTGTATGACCGAGTTTTTGTCGATAACCACTGAGTCGGATACACCTTCGCCAAAGTGGTGTTCAAAGGTTTTGATTATGGCGCTATGTTCGGTTAGGTGGGCCTCTTTTCCTGAGTAACCATAGCATTCCATTAATTCCTGCTCCCTACGAAAATGCTCTGCAATTTCATTAAGGATGTGCCTGAGCATACTGGTAATCTGATTATGCTTCCCTTCCTTGAAATCTGAATTGCCTTTCAGCTTATCTAATGCGCTAAGTAGGTCATTTATATCCCTGAAATGCTGGGCATGGTCATCGTTCATCACAGGGCTAATTGCTTGTGACGCGAACGGCCTTCGCAGCCAATTGAGTAAGTTCATCAGAGGGCCTTCTCATTAAAGGGAGTCAATATGGATCGCGGGGCACCTTTGTTCAAGATACTGCCTTTTCGGTGATATAGAAAATTGAAGTATATTTTTTTATAGCCAGCGAGCATTTTAATTAACCTGAGTTATCAGTGGCCACCGCAGGCATGTGCCGGCATGAATTCACGAGCCGCTCCATCTAGTACTGATATAACCGCATCTAGAACGCTTAACCTAGTGTCTGCCTGATAAACGCGGATCCCTGCGTCGCTAAAACCCTTTAGCGGGCGCATCCCCATGCCACCCACGACAATCGCAGTAACCTTCCTGTCAGCGAGCATGCGTACTGGTTCTAAGCATCCCCCGTGTTGATGTGGAAGACTTGGTATGATGCTGACATCTTCAATATGACCGCGATTTACATCGATTAATGTGTAAACATCACATTGGCCAAAATGTGGAGAAACACCCACATCAAGGCCACCGGGTAATATTGATGGAACTGCTATTATTCCTGTTTCCATGTTTCACTCCAAGGGCTAAGTTGTTACAGGCTTTTATACGTGCGCAATTACAAGGCGTTGGTTTCGGCAACAGCGCTTGACGTCTTCGTATTTAAACGGGAGACAAGTTGCTGCCACAAGACTTGGAACAACCCCTGCACCCCTGGTTCCCAAAAAAAAGATAAAATATTGTTTTCACCCTATGCAGGGCGTATAGCACACAAGCTATTATGGAAATGTATAACATAATCTGGTCCAACGAAGTATTTGCTAGCATGCTCCCCTCCGATTATAAAGCTGGCACATCTGTTGACACATTGAGCTTCCGGCGCCCAGTTTGACGGCCGGATTCATTGGCATCTTTTATCCCGAGGCACTCAGCAAGACCATCTCCCTCGTTTATAAAATCAGATAATGTCTGCTTATCAAGTTCAGAAAAGAATGCGTCCAGCGCTCTCTGCAATGCATGCCGGAACTTACATTTTTTAATAAGTGGGCACGTATTTAATTTTTCATCAAAGCACTCAACAAATGTTGAAGTATTTTCAACTTTTCGTAAGAGCTCACCTATGCTAATTTTATCTGCGGCCACACCCAAGCAGACGCCACCAGCTCTCCCCCTTGTCGCCTGTAAGTAACCGAGGTGGCACAATTCGGCAGCAACTTTATTAAGATGGTTTTGAGATATCCCGTATGCACGCGCAATATCGGGCACTGCACTTGGCTGCCCTTTCTTTAGGCCGGTATACATTAGTATGCGTACCGCGAAATTTGAGAACTGCGTCAACCGCATTAAGGCTTACTCGCGCTGTCATCTCACTCCAGATTGATAGCATATCGTATACCGGCATGCTATCTATCAGAATTGACGCGCCCATACCCCTGGTCATACCAGACCTGCGGTGTTCCGCTCTGTCAGGACCGGGCCAGCCCAGGCGTGACGATGTCAAGAGGTCAGCCCTGCGCTTCAGAGGTTTGCCCGGACGGAACGAGCCCAGTTATCGTGCCAACCGATTCCGGAGATGCCGGTAATCGTATCCGACTGGCACTCACCCAGATCGTCCTTGTCAATCGCGGGCACCAAGTGCCCCTCATTAACGTCGTGACGACGCGGGCCATTCCGTCACTCCCACCTCCAACCAAACCTTCCGTCAACCGAACGCACCAAAATTCCGGATCAGGACATAGACCCCGACGGCGAATACGGCGACCGAGAAAATCAGATTGAGCATCCCCCGGGTCCCGGAGAGACGTTTGGCGAGCAGCATTCCTCCCCATCCGCCGGCGATACCTCCACCGATGAAGAAGGCAGCGATGGGCCAATCTATCAGGTTAGAGCTGGCGTAGTTTCCTGCGGTGGTCAAGCCGAACACCCCGACGGAGAACTGGGACGTCCCGATGGCTTCGATCAATGGCATCCCAGTGGCGAAGACGAGGCCGGGAACGATCAGGAAGCCGCCGCCAATGCCGAAGAACCCTGAGAGGCATCCCACGGCCAAGCCAGTACCAACCACCGGCATGAAGCAACCGATCGTGCGGCATTCCGGCACGAGGGCGTTCATGTCTCGCCGGCGGGACATGATCACCGCCACCACCATCATCAGGATGGCGAACAGGAACAACAGCTTCTGACCGTCCAGCAGCTTGCCGAGGGATGACCCGCCGTAAGCGCCGATGGCTCCGAAGGTTCCGAAGATCATCGCGGTGCGCCAGCGAACATGGCCGGCCCGGGCGTGAGGCACCAAGTTGGCGAAAGCGTTCACGGCCACTGCCAGTGCGCTGGTCCCGATGGCGACGTGCGGATTCGCGATGCCAACGAGGTAAATGAGCAGCGGAACAGCCAAAACCGAACCGCCACCGCCAATCAGGCCGAGACTGAAGCCGGCGAAGCCGCCGGACAGCGCCGCCAAAATCGGTTGAATGGTCAAGTCAATCGGCATTCGATGTCCCCTCGCCCGCCATCGGCACTCCGGTCATGGCGCCGCCGAGCGGGCCAAGCGGACGCCGATATAGGGGCACATCACTTCCAGGTCGTTGCGACGAGCCGTGGAGCGCAGCATGTTCGGGTAATTGCCCCACGACCCACCACGCAAGGCCCAGGTTTCACATTTGGTGGAAACCCAGGCCGATCCGTCGACCGGAGCGCCCTGGTAAGAGTCGTGCCAGCAATCCTCCACCCTTTCATAGAGGTCGCCGCTCATGTCGAACAGGCCGAAGCCGTTGGGAGCCTTCTGTCCGACGGGCATGGTGGAAAACCGGGTATTTTGATTGTTCCAGGACAAATCATTGGGTGCGCCACTGCCGCAATAGGTGTCGTTTCGTCCTCCAGACCGGCAGGCGTATTCCCATTCAACCTCGGTCGGCAGACGAAACGTACCGTTGCCGTGCTGGTTCAAGCGGCCGATGAGATCCTGAACCATCATCAGGTAAGCGTGGTCGACCGGGTAGGTGTCACCTTTGTGGAATTGTGACGGGTTCTTCTCCATCACCTTCATCCATTGGCCCTGGGTCACCTTGTATTTTCCCAGCCAGAAGCCTTTGACTGTCACCTGATGCGAGGGTCTTTCGGCATCGGTGCATTTCTCGGCCCACGCGCCGCAGCCCATCTCGAAGCTTCCGCCCGCGATCCAGATGAATTCGATACCGGAAACAGGGTCTGTCCAGACGGCACCGGGTGCTGGTTCCTTAGCCGACGAAACTCCACTGACGCTCCCGACCGTGAGGGCGGCGCATAGGGCGAGCATTCTGAACAGTCGCGTCATGACAAAGACCTCGCAGGGCCACCGGGTTTTGAGCACTCAGACCACGAACTCGACCACCGCCAGAACCAACAGCGCAATCCAGAGGGTTTCGGCCAGCATCAGTCCAATCGGCCGCCAGCCGACCGCAAGCAAGTCCTTGAACGACGTCTTCATGCCCAAGGCCGCGATGGCGGTGACCAGGCACCAGCGAGAAACGTCGGTCGCCCCATCGATAGCGACCGCCGGTAGACAGCCGATGCTGTTGATGACAACGAGACCGACGAAGCCGACCAGGAACAGCGGAATGGCCGGACCCTTGCGGGCGCTTCCATCCCGGGCGTTGCGGGCGACAACCCAGGCGATCACAGACACCACTGGCAGCAGCATCGCCACCCGCAGCAGCTTGACATAGGTGGCGATGTCGCCGGTCTCGGGTGAAATCATGAAGCCGGCGCCGACCACCTGGGCGACGTCGTGGATGGTTCCACCCAGGAAGACGCCGGCCCGGGCGTGGTCCAAACCGAGCGAAGTCACCGCGATCGGGTAGAGAATCATCGCCACCGTGGACAGCGAGGTGACGGTGACTACGGTCAGAATGGTATCGCGCTCGCTGTCCTTGTGCCGGGGCAGGACGGAGGCAATGGCCAGGGCGGCCGAGGCGCCGCAGATAGCCACCGCGCCGCCCGACAGCACGCCGAAGTCGCGGCCAAGCCTGAGATGCTGCGCCAGCAGCATGCCGACCAGGATCGTGGTCGCCACACCGACGACGACCGTCGCCACCGGAACCGGACCCAGGCTGGCGATCTGAGCGGCGGTGATGCGGGCGCCGAGCAAAGCGACGCCGACCCGCAGGATGGTCCGCGAGGAGAACTCAATGCCGGCGACGCAACGGCCGTCTTCGTGTAGGAAGTGGAACGCCATGCCAAACAGCAGGCCGAACAGCATCACGGGAGCGCCGTAATGCTGGGATAGCCAGGACGAGGCGAGGGCCAGGGTTAGGGCGACCAGCACTCCCGGATAGACCGCGTAGAGCAACGGACCACCCGGGAGTTTCTCGAGCCAGTCAGGCAGGGCGCTTGGACCGACATGAATGATTCCTTCCATGCTGTCCAGGGACGGCAGGCGGTTCAGGTCCGCGTCCGTCAGCGACGAATTTGGCTTGCACACCGTTGCCCCCTCCCCTTTTTGATTATCCGTCTGTCCCTCTAGATCACCGTCAGTCGAGACGTTTGCTCAGGGTGAATGCCCCGCGCAGGTCACCCACGGCAAAGCCCGTGGCTTGATCGGTCGGGTACAACTCCTTCAGCCGGGCCTGTATCTCGGGCTTGATCGAGGCACCGTGGCAGGTGACGCACAGCTCGGCGGTTGGGATCGCCTTCATGAACCGGAACGTCCTGTGTCCGTCGCGTTCGACGACCTCGGTTTGCTCGATCTTGGTAAGGTCCTCCCCGGCGGCGGCGCGGTTGGCGAAGCTGGTCAACACGCTCCGCTCCCACTCGTCCGGGGCGTTCTTGGGATTGCGCAGCTTGAACGCGGTCCGACCAACCTGCCAACCCGTCGCCCCACCGACCTGCTCAGCGATGCCCGGTGCCTTGAGATTGCAGACCTCGATGGCCGCCACCGGCCCTGCGGTCTCCAGCGCCGATTTCAGCGCCTTTCCAAGCGTGCCGCTGAACTGCTGGACAACGCCGCGCGCTTCTGAGACGAGAGCCGAGGCATCTTCGGCCATCGCCGTCCCGCTCTGACTGAACAGGCCGAGAGCAAGGAGCAGTCCGGGCAGCAGGCGACTGGTGACGGGGCGGCTCATTTCTTCACCTGTGCGGCGAACTGGTCGAACGATTCGAGGGCCTGGGCGCCATAGATCGCAGACGGACCGCCGCCCATGTAGACGGCCATCGAGATGACGTCGAGCACCTCGTCCCGAGTTCCGCCCAACTGCACAATCTCCTTGGCGTGAAAGGCGAGGCAACCGTCGCAGCGCGCCGCAATACCCAGAGCCAGGGCAATCAACTCCTTGGTCTTGGTATCCAGGGCACCGGGCGCCGTCGCTGCCTTGGCCAAAGCAGCGAAACCGCCCCAAGCTTCGGGGCTGCTTTTGCGGGCCTCGCCCATCAGCGGCGACAGCTCCTTGGCAATCTTCACCCAATCCTTATGCATCGTACTCTTCCTTTCCCTCTGTTCAAGTTCTGTGGGCAACGGTTCCGGCATCAGCGACTGTCCGGACAAAACAACTCGTGCAAGACCTCAAGCAGGCGGCGGGCGGCCGGGTCATCCAGCGCGTAAAACACCGTCTGAGCCGACCGCCGGCCCTTGACCACCCGATCCTTCCGCAAAAGAGCCAGGTGCTGTGAAACCGCGGCTTCACGACTGCCGATCGCCGTCGCAATCTGACCGACCGATTTCTCACCGTCCGCCAACTGACACAGGATGCGCAGCCGGCTCGGGCTGGCGAGAGCCTTGAGCAGGTCGGTGGCGGCGGTCGCGGCACGGTCGAGGTCTGACGTATTCATACTTGCGAAGATGCGCAATTCTGAATAAGGTGTCAAGCGGGTCGTGCGGGACCGTAGCCCGCCGCCGGATTATGCCCCCCTGACGCGAAAGCGGCTCTCGCACGCCCCACCACCAAACTCTCATTCAATCGGAGACCGGATCATGACCAAGAATATCGGCGGCATTGACCGCATGTTGCGCATCATCGTCGGCCTGGGTGTGCTGTCTTTGCTGTTCGTGCTGGACGGCAGCATGCGTTGGCTGGGACTAATCGGCCTGGTCCCGCTGCTGACCGCCGCGATTTCCTTCTGCCCGCTCTACCCCCTGGTCGGCATCAACACCTGTGGCCGCTGCAGTTCGTCCAAGGAGCCGTGAAATGAGCTGCAGTCTGACTGACAAGGCATGGTCGCCCTACATCGCGGGCGTGATCATCGGCCTCTTGCAGATACCAGCGTTCCTGCTGATCGACACCGCGCTCGGAGCCTCTTCATCCTATGTCACGGTTTCAGCCCATCTCGCCGCTCTGGTCGATACCGGCGTGAACGGCATCGACTATGCCGCCAAGCATCTGCAAGGAGCGAAGAACTGGTGGCAGGTGGCCCTGGTGGTCGGCATCGCCGGTGGAGCATGGTTGTCCTCGAGGTCTTCGGGGATGACCCGATCGGGATATTCTCCGATCTGGCGACGGGTCATCGGCACGCGAGCGTCGGCGCTCCGCTTTCCGATGGCCTTCGCCGGAGGCTTTCTGATGCTGCTGGGAGCCCGCATTGCGGATGGCTGCACCAGCGGTCACGGCATCTCGGGCATAGCGCAATTGTCCATCGGTTCGTTCACCGCCGTCGCCGCCATGTTCGCCGGCGGTATCGGGACGGCGATGCTGCTGCGCCGCATCTGACATACGGAGGAAACATCCATGTCTGTAATCAGTGCGATCCTAGTGGGACTGGCCATGGGTCTGGTGTTCGGCACGGCGCTGGAGAAATCCAGGGTGTTCGAGCCGGGCATGATCCTGGGCCAGATGCAGATGCGCAACTTCATCATGCTCAAAATATTCCTGACCGCCGTCGCCACCGGGTTGGTCGTGCTGGCCGTGCTCAACGGTTTCGGTCTGATCAATCTGCATCCCAAAGTCACCCTGTTCGGCGCCGACATCATCGGCGGCTTGGTGCTTGGAACAGGCATCACCCTGGCGGGAGCATGCCCGGGCACGGTCCTGGCCCAGCTTGGCGCCGGCTATCGGGACGCCTGGATGACATTGGCCGGAGGACTGGCGGGAGCCACCACCTTCATCTACCTCGAACCGACGTTGAAACCGCTGCTGCTGTCGGGTGGTCCGGGCAAGCTGACCCTTGATGGGCTACTGGGGATGCCGTTCTGGGCGCCCGCACTTGGTCTGACCATTCTGCTGGTGGCCGGACTGGTGTTTCTTGAACGGTGGCGGCCCTGGCGGGACGATCTCGGTGCCGATTGTGACGGGATGTTGTGACATCAGGTGATTAAGGGCATCAAGGAGGCATGTCATGCGTCGTATCATCGTGGTGTTCGGTGCATTGCTGCCTCTCGCCCTTGCTGGACTGGCGGCTGCCGAGACCTCCGCACCTGCGGCGGGCCGCTTGACCATCGTCCGGACCGCGGTGGACGACCTCAAGGCTGTCTACGCCACCGTGGAGAGCGTCCACCAGGTTCCCGCGCGGTCACGGCTGGGCGGCACGCTAGAGCACCTGTCGGTGGCCGAAGGCGACAAGGTTACGGCAGGACAGGTTCTGGCCCGGGTCCGGGACGCCAAGCAGCCCTTGCAGATCGCCGCCCTGGATGCGCGCCTCAAATCGTCAGAGGCTCAGCTTCGGCAGGCGCGCCAGGAACTCGATCGCGCCCGTCAATTGCGGCAGACCGGCGCGGTCAGCCAGCAGAGGTTGGACGAGACGGTCACCGCCGTCGATGTCACCGATGCCCAGCTGGCCGCACTACGGGCGGAACGCGCCCTGGTGGCCGAGCAGATGCACGAGGGTGAGGTGTTGGCTCCGGCGGACGGCCGCGTGCTCAAGGTCTCGGCGGTGGACGGCACCGTGGTCATGCCCGGCGAGCCGATCGCGACCATCGCCCTGGAAAACTACGTCCTGCGCCTGCGTTTGCCCGAGCGGCATGCCCGCTTCCTCAAGAGCGGTGACGCCGTACAGGTGGGCGCACGCGGCCTCGGCAGCACGGAAGCGGCAGGCACGGCGCTGCGTCGGGGCAGCATCCTCAAGGTCTATCCCGAACTGGTCGAGGGTCAGGTGGTCGCGGATGCCGCCGTGCCGGGCCTGGGTGACTTCTTCGTCGGCGAACGGGTACGGGTCACGATTTCGACCGGCACTCGGGAAACCATGGTCATTCCGGCTGACTTCGTGTTCCGGCGCTTCGGTCTAGCCTATGTCCGCCGCGACCCCGGCGGCGATACCGTGGTTCAGGTTGGCCCTGCCCGTGAAGACGGCTCCATCGAAATTCTGTCCGGCCTGAAGGATGGCGACGTGGCGGTGCGGCCATGAAGCCCGGTCTCTCCGGAAGCCTGACGGCGGCGTTCATCCGTTCGCCGCTGACGCCGCTGATGCTGCTGGCGGCCCTGGCGGTCGGGTTGATGGCCCTGATCTCGTTGCCTCGCGAGGAGGAGCCGCAAATCAGCGTGCCCATGGTGGATATCATGGTCACCGCCGATGGCCTGAAAGCCGCCGACGCCGCCGAACTGGTGACCAAACCGCTCGAGCAGATCGTCAAGGGCATCGACGGCGTCGAGCATGTCTACAGCCGCACCGAGGATGACCGGGTCACCGTCACCGCCCGCTTCCTGGTCGGCACCTCGGCCGACGACGCCATCCTGCGCGTCCATGCCAAGGTCCGGGCCAATTTCGACCGCAAGCCACTCGGTATTCCCGAACCGCTGATCGTCGGCCGTGGCATCAATGACGTGGCCATCCTGGTGCTGACCCTGGCGCCCCGGCCCGAGACGGCGGACCGTTGGACCGACAGCGCTCTCTTCACCATGGCCTCCGACCTCCAGGCTGAACTGGTCAAGGAAGGCGACGTCGGCCTGTCCTATCTGGTCGGCGGCCGACCCGACCAGATTCGTGTCGAACCCGACCCGGAGCGGTTGGCGCTACTCGGCGTCACCCTCAACCAACTTGTCGATAAGGTCCGCCATGCCAACCGCTCGTTCCTGGTCGGCGCGATCCGCGATCCGGCGGCGGCCGGCGGCGGCGGAATGCTACCGGTCGCGGCCGGTCAGACTCTGGCCGGGGTTCCCGACATCGGTCAGTTATTGCTGACCACCCACGATGGCCGTCCGGTCTACGTCAAGGATGTAGCCAAGGTGGTGGTGGGCGCGCGGCCCGACGAGCAACGGGTCTGGTCACTCGCGCCCGACGGCAAGGGCGGCCTGACCCAGGTTCCCGCCGTGAGCCTGGCCATCGCCAAACGCGCGGGAGCCAATGCCGTCGTCATCGCCGAGCGCGTCCTGAAGCGCCTGGACGCGGTTCGGGGCCGATTGGTGCCCGACGGCATCGAGGTTAGCGTCACCCGCGATTACGGCAGGAGCGCCGACGACAAGGTCAACGAGTTGCTGTTCCATCTGGCACTCGCCACCGTCACCATCGTCGGGCTGGTCGGACTGGCCATCGGTCGGCGCGAGGGGCTGGTGGTGCTGGTGGTGATTCCGACCACCATCCTGCTGACGCTGTTCGCCTCCTGGCTGCTCGGCTACACCATCAACCGGGTCAGCCTGTTCGCGCTCATCTTCTCGATCGGCATCCTGGTCGACGACGCCATCGTCGTGGTCGAGAACATCGGCCGTCACTGGGCGATGGCCGACGGGCGCTCCCGGCGGCAAGCCGCCATCGACGCGGTAAGCGAGGTCGGCAATCCGACGGTGGTGGCCACCCTGACCGTGATCGCGGCGCTGCTGCCGATGATGTTCGTGTCCGGACTGATGGGGCCATACATGAGCCCGATCCCGATCAACGCCTCGGCAGCGATGCTGTTCTCGTTCCTGGTCGCGGTCATGGTGGTACCATGGCTGATGTTGATGCTGAGGGGTGAGAACGCCGCCGTTCCGGGCAGCCATCACGAAGGAGAGGGACGGCTCGGCAGCCTCTATCGGCGGCTGGCGGCGCCTATCGTCACGTCCAGACGCAGAGCCGGCTGGTTTCTCGCTCTGGTTGGTGGGCTGACCGTCCTCTCGGTGCTGCCGTTCGCGACCCGGAACGTGACGGTCAAGCTGCTGCCCTTCGACAACAAGTCGGAGCTCCAGGTGTCACTCGACCGCTCCCCCGGCGCCAGCCTCGAGGACACCGAACGGACCTTGCTCGATGCGGCGGCCCGGCTGGCCACGGTGCCGGAACTGGTGTCGATTCAACTCCAGGCCGGCACGGCGGCGCCGTTCGACTTCAACGGGCTGGTCCGTCACGCCTACCTGCGCCGGGCGCCGGAACTGGGTGACCTGCAAATCAATTTGGTTTCCAAGGAGCGGCGCTCCCGCGCCAGCCACGCCATCGCCCTGGATGTGCGCGAGCGGCTGCGCGGCCTGCCGCTGCCGCCCGGAACGGTGCTCAAGGTGGTCGAAGTGCCGCCCGGGCCGCCCGTGCTCGCCACCTTGCTGGCGGAGGTCTACGGTCCCGACGCGGACACCCGACGGGCCACCGCCCGGAAGGTCCGCGAGGCGTTTGCCGCCGTGCCTTTCGTCACCGACATCGACGACAGCTTCGGACGGCCCGGCGAACGACTGCGCTTCGCCCTCGACTACGAGAGCCTGGAGTTCCACGGTGTCGAGGAACAGGCGGTCTACGACACGCTGGCGGCGCTGCTCGGCGGCGTCAACGTCGGCTATTCCCACCGCGGCGCCGACCGGGCTCCGATCGAGATTGGCGTCCGGATGCCACCGGACGCCCTGCTGCCCTCGGAACGGCTGCTGACGACCCCGGTGCCGGGCGGGCGCGGCCCGGTGGAACTGGGCGAACTGGTCCATGTTGTGCGCGAACCCGCGTCCTATCCGCTGTTCCGGCGCGATGGCCACTACTCGGAAATGGTCACGGCTGAATTGGCCGGCGTCTTCGAAGCACCCATCTATGGCATGGCCGCCGTCGCGGAGCGTCTCCGCGCCATGGATTGGGGCGCCGCCGGGGCGCCGGAGATCGGATTGCACGGGCAGCCCACCGATGAGAGCCGGCCGTCGGTGTTGTGGGATGGCGAATGGGAGATCACCTACGTCACGTTTCGGGACATGGGCGCCGCCTTCGCGGTCGCCTTGCTCGGCATCTATCTGCTGGTGGTGGCGCAGTTCGGCAGCTTCAAGCTGCCCCTGGTCATCCTGGTTCCGGTACCGCTGACACTGATCGGCATCGTTCCCGGCCACTGGCTGCTGGGCGCGCCGTTCACCGCCACCTCGATGATCGGGTTCATCGCCCTGGCTGGCATCATCGTTCGCAATTCCATTCTGTTGGTGGACTTCATCCGCCGCGACCAAGCGGACGCCGCGACTGCCGGGCGGGCGGCCGACCTCGGCGAACTCGTGCTTCGAGCCGGCGCCATCCGGGTCAAACCAATTCTGCTGACGGCGTTGGCCGCCATGATCGGGGCCTCCTTCATTCTCGCCGACCCCATCTTCCAGGGGCTGGCGATTTCCTTGCTGTTCGGGTTGGCGGCGTCGACGCTTTTGACGGTGCTGGTCATTCCGGCGATTTACGTGGTCCTGCGGGGGAGGTAGGAGTGGCGCTTCAGACGATTTGGGACGAGCGGTTTTCCGGTGAGCATTACGTCTTCGGCGAGGAGCCCAACGCCTTTCTGGTCCGGCACGCATCCCTGCTGGCGCCCGGCGCGCGGGTGCTGGTCCCCGGCGACGGCGAGGGGCGGAACGGCGTGTGGTTGGCGCGAATGGGCATGAAGGTGCTGTCGGTCGATTCCTCGGCAGTCGGGCTGGATAAGGCCAAGCAATTGGCCGAGCGACACGGCGTCACCATCGAGACCGAGGTCGCCGACCTCGCGACCTGGGCATGGCCGGAGTCCACATTCGACGCCGTGGTCGCAATCTTCCTGCACCTGCCGCCTCAGACCTGTCCGGACATCCATGCCGCCATGTTGAGGGCGTTGAAGCCGGGCGGCCTGATCATCCTGCAGGCGTTCCGTCCCGAGCAACTCGGCTACGCCAGCGGCGGCCCGAAGGACGTGTCCTGGCTATACACTGCGGCCATGCTCGCCACCGACTTCGCCGACGGGGATATTTTGGTCAACAATGAAGAATTGGTCGCGCTTGACGAGGGACCGTCGCATCGGGGACCAGCCGCCACGGTCGGCTTGGTTGCCCGGCGGCGTTGATGACGCCTCCCCCCCTTCAGCTTTCACCATGCGAGGACACCATGCGAAAAATTCTGTCCGGTCTGCTTACCCTGGTCGTCGGGGCGTTCTCATTCCACGCCACTGCGGCCGACGGTCTGATCGCAGCCGACGAAGCCTATGCCGCCGCCAAGAGAGGCGAACTGCTGATTATCGACGTTCGGACTCCTAGCGAATGGCGCGACACCGGAATTCCGGAAGGCGCGAAGACGGCGGACTTCAATTCGCCGCTCGGGCTGAAAGCCTTTATTGACGCGGTGACCGAGGCGGTGGCGTCGGACAAGGCGCGTCCCATCGCCGTGATCTGCCGATCGGGAAACCGCTCCACGCGGGCCAAAATCGCCCTCGAGGCGAACGGTTTCACTCACGTCCTCAACATCCGGGAAGGCATGTCGGGAAGCGGCGCCGGCCCGGGCTGGCTCGGGCGCAGCCTGCCGGTCGCCCCCTGCCGCACCTGCTAATCAGGTCCAGGGGCGTGCCCCTATGTTGAAAATCTCCCTGATATTGGCGCGCCTTCTGGTCAGCTCGGTCAGCTTCGCTAACCCTGGCGTCGGTGGTCGCACTCAGTTTATGGCCTGAGCTTCGGTTCCACGGCCTTGGCGACCGCCGATTTCATCGTCATTGATCCGAGTGGATCCGCGGCGATGCTGTGCTACATCGATACCGTCCCATCGCCAAGAACGAAGAGCCCTACCACGCTATCAAAAGAGACCACCTCGACTACGTGCTGAAAGCCTGCAAGCCTAAACCACGTTCCAAATTGGAAGCCTCAGGTTAGTGCCGCGAGCTGGGTTTATCCGGAAGGAATCGACATGAAGAACACTTTAGCACTCCTGGCCATTGGTCTCTGGGTCATCACAGTCGCTGTCCTCGGCACGATGTTTGTTCGAGGCAGTACTGCGCCGGCGTCAGACGGACGGATCGCCGTCATTCTCCAGCAGCCGGAACGCGATCTCGTCTTGACTGAGATGCGTGGCATGCTGATGGCGGTCCGTGGAATCTCCGACGGGCTGGCTGAAAATCGCCGCGCTGACATCATTCAGGCCGCTCGCGACGGGGGCAGTTCAGCGATGGGTGGCGTTCCCATGTCGCTGATGGCAAAGCTGCCCATCGAGTTCAAGGGAATGGGCCTGGCGATGCATAAAGGATTTGATGAACTGGCGGCTGCGGCCGAACACGGAGAGGCCCCCGACAAGCTTCTTGGGCGACTTACAGGACAGCTTAATCAATGCGTTGGCTGTCACCAGGGGTACAGGATCGACGTAAACCCGTAAAGGGGACGCGCGCGACCCTCCCCCTCCGATTATCACCTCAATCAAGGAGTTGTGGAACCGGATGAAGTGCTTTGCCACCACACGTGCGACATGAGTCTGATGGCTATTCCGGTCGCCCTACCCTGCAAAGCCCCATGCGCAAACTTGCCGTTGCTGTTGCCATAGCCTTGGTCAGCTTCATCGAGGTTACCGCAGGGGCCATGGCAGGCTACAAGCTGATTTACTTCCTTTACCAGTGAACTAGAAAGCTCCAGTCATGAAGCTAACTGAGGTTGCCCACGCATTTTTACCTGGTGCAGTTGCTCAAAAGCCTTTTCATCAAGGCAACAATTGCCATGCATGCTTGTGTGCCTATCGGGGCCTATACCAGGATCGATTTCTCTGGCGGCTTTCACTACTAAAAAGAGATCTGTGATGTATCCTATGGAGTTCTCATCATCCTCGATGGGGATTTGCCAGCACCTCCAGGGTTGGCATAAGTTTCACAAGTTACTACGATTGATGGAATGCCGATGCCTTGCCGTCTGACTACAGTGTTGATTAGTATCCCTATCTTCCTCTTTGGCCTCGCGCCACCAGTCCTAGCTGTCCCTATTTCGCGTGGAGATACCGCAGTTACGGCAGGAACAGGGGTGGCCTGCTTGACCTTCGATGACATAATATTTGCAGAGTTGGCGATTACGTCCAGCGATGCTGGTTGGCTTGACTCCATGGGGAACTGTGCTACACCTGAACCTGGCCGACAAGCTACGGTGATTGACAGCGAGCCGCCGTTTGTCTATGTCCAGATACTGAGCTACGATAACATGCCGATGAAACTGTGGATGTCACCATCGGACCTCAAGCAATAAGATTGTCTAGGAGAGTGGTTCTTATTGAAGCTTTCAGACATCGCTGAATTGTTTTCTGAAACACTAACTCACCTTGTTGTAGATATTGTCTATGGCTGAGGAGCACCCAAGAGCCGTTGAAGATGCCGAAGTCGAGATGCGCGTCGTTCTCGGCACAGCGATTTTGCGTGTCCGCGATCTGCTGAAGCTCGGTCGCGGCGCCGTGGTCGAGTTGGACCGCAAGATCAATGCGCCATCCGACGTTTATGTTGCCGGCTGTGAGAAC
>SESG01033783.1_pt1 | contig 17047 bp, 11 predicted proteins | sample 3171421 | NCBI WGS metagenome assembly SESG01 (sample SAMN10866946, study PRJNA518727) | freshwater metagenome | biome: subpolar coniferous forest; feature: holomictic lake; material: water; isolation source: holomictic Lake 227, 6 m and 8 m depth | place: Canada: near Kenora, Ontario | collected... | reverse complement strand
TGATTTATCTAGGGGAATCATTCTGAACTGCAGGATTCGGGTTAAACCTGTAATTTTTGTTTTCATATATACCTGGTGACTTTTCAGCATTCATCCCGGCGGGTTCACGTATCCCACCGGCAAAAATCCATTATACAATTTTATATGAAAACCCAAAACTATGATGCCGGGAGTTCCGGGAGTTCCGGGGACAGTATGGAATGGCGCTACACTAGTCCGTCTCACCGGCGAAGGCCGGTCGTCCTACCGGCGAAAGCCGGTATCCAGCATCAAGAATACCTGGACCCCGGCTTCCGCCGGGGGGACGGCATGCGGTTGAATTCCTAATTCCGGGGACAGCTGGCCCCGGAATAGAAAACCGGAATAGGGGAAAAACGGGATGTATCCTTTGTTACAGTTGATTTGGGGGTAAGCGGGGAGGCATAGTTTCATTGGGGGAAACCGGGAGGCTGAGGGCCTTTAATAAAAAGTTCATAATTTCTTCAGGATTTATCAACAGGGGTCTACTAGAATATCTTGTATGGTAAGTTAGAGAGATGTCTTTACGCGGCGGTGGGTGTGTGAAATAAATAGCGCGCCACTTGGTTGAATTTAAGAGGTGAGAAATATTACTTGCTTGCGATTATGGATTTCTGCTATATATATTAATAGGTATATCCATATGTGGATTTGACAGGTACTGTTATGTCCGGTAACAACAGTATCCGGTAACCGGTAACAACGGGAAGCGGTGGCCGGTAAGCAGTCAGGGATTAAGCGGCGACGAGAGGGTGATATGGTTTTGGATTTGAGTAGTTTGGAAAAAGCGGTTAATTCTCTGGAGCGGGCGCTTAAAGTCGCTTCCGCGGAGATCAAGGGGAAAGTGAACACGGACAGCGGTGAAGTTCTCCGCGCGGGAGTGATACAAAATTTTGAGTTTACCTATGAGTTGTGCTGGAAGTTCATCCAACGCTGGCTGGGTGAAAACCAGAATCCGGAAGAGGCGGCCAGCCCTATTACGCGCAAGGAGCTTTTTCGCATGGCGGCCCGGAGCGGTCTGATACAGGACCCTGAAAATTGGTTCGTTTACAGCGCGGCCAGGAATGTTACCGCCCACACTTACGACGCGAAGACGGCTGAAATGGTGTACGCGCAGGCCCGCCCTCTGCTGGGTGACGCAAAATATCTGCTTGAGAGGTTGGGCGGGAGTAATGATAGACCTTGAGAAAAAACATTTGGACATGGTTGTGGGCATTTTGGCCGCGCGTGTCCCCGAATGCGAGGTTTGGGCTTTCGGTTCCAGAGTGCGGGCGCAGGGTAAGGCAAAAAAATATTCGGATCTGGACCTGGCTGTAAAGGCGCGCGAGAAGCTGGACTGGAAGAGATTGGAGGAATTGAAGCTGGCCATGTCGGAATCCGATTTGCCGATCACTACGGACATACTGGACTATAACGCGATTTCGGACAGTTTCAGGGAAATTATCAGAGAGCACCACGAGGTTGTGCAGGTCGGGAGTAGTTACAAGTAGTAAGGATTAAGTGGTAAGTAGTAAGACCTAAAACTTACAACTTAATCCTTATACTGGTTCATCCAGAAAGGCTGGGGCAGCCGGGACTGAAGAATGAAAGTTATCAGGGAACACGCTTGTTTAAAAAAAATGGCCGAAGATGATGATGGCTATGTAAATATTCCGGTCTCGGCTTCGGTCGGTTTTATGTGGGAATTAACAGAGGAATTGTGGTCTTTGCAAGGGAAAGAGTATGTTGAACGAAGATTACAAAGAAATGTTGCAAACATTGTTAGAAAAAGCAGAAGGATTAAGTTGTAAGTGATAGGTTTTAGGTCCGGCGGGCAAACGGGAAAAGCAATGCCGAAAATATCGGAATTTTTTGGGATTTCAATATATGTTTATTACCGCGAACATCAGCCGCCGCATTTTCACGCTTTATATGCCGGTGAAGAAATTTTGGTTTCAGTTAAAGAGTTGTCCGTAATGGGCGGCGCTATTCATCCGCGTGCGATCGGCATGGTTATTGAGTGGGCGGCGCTGCATCAAAAGGAGTTGTTGCGTGTTTGGGAGCAAGCAGTTAAACAGGAGCCGTTAAGCGCGATAGAGCCGTTGGAATAATTGTGAATATTATGCACAAGATCGCTGAAGTGAAACCGCTTGAGGCCTATAAAGTCCGGATACGCTTTTCTGATGGCGTATCAGGTGATGTGGATTTGTCGGATATGGCGGGGAAGGGCGTTTTTTTAGCCTGGAGTGACCTTGAATTTTTCAACAAAGTGTATATTGACCCGCAAACGCATACATTGTGTTGGCCGGGGGGAATTGATGTAGCCCCGGAAGTTTTATATGAAAATATTAAAGGAAAGGATTAAGTGATAAGTGGTAAGTGGCCGGGAGTCAGGGATTAGTACCGCAAGGTGGCCAGTAACCGGTATTCGGTGACCGATAAGCAGTGGTAAGGATTGTGTGGAGGTAAGTGAATCCTTGTTACTGACGATGACGACAATTATGAATCTTATCAAAAGGCTGATGAAAGCGGCGATTCTGACGGGGCTGGCGCTTATGGCGGCTCCGGCGTCTTCGTTTGCCGCCATAACGCTGATCTCACCTGCGAACGGTGCGACGGATATTTCACAGAGTCCGCCGCTTCACGCTGTGGATCTCGCGCTTGGCACTACGGTTCAGTACCATTTTCAGGTGGACACGGCCGAAACCATGGATTCGCAGGGCTCCACTCCGCTGTTCAGCTTTGACCAGACCGTGGCGCAGTCATTTACATCAGTGGGCACATTCAGCGGTAGGAACTCCACAGCCACAGTGGCCGGTGACGCTTACAGTAGCGTCAGTGCGGCCACGTTCGTTTTTTACTCTTCAGCCAGCGCGCAGTTAACCGCTAGCGCGCAATATTATTGGCGCGTCAGAGCAAAACCCGCTACAGGCTCTTATGGTTCGTGGTCCAGTGTTTATGGTTTCGTCACCGGGCGCTTTGCTTCGGCAACTCCGGTGAATAATTTGGCTATAAGCGGGGTAACTCTGTACGGGGCTACCAGCGCGGGGCTGGCTAGTATAGGCTTTACCATAGCGGAAAACAATGTTTCAACCGGTGTATCGGCGAACCTTGCCGCGTATAATACGGCTGACTGGATATTTGTGAAGTTTTCCACCGCGGCGGGCGCGGATGGTACCTGGAACCATGCCACGCTGACCGGCGGCACGGTGGACGCGGGGGCAACCCTGACTGCGGCAAGCGATAATAAAGGTGTTTTCCTGAATCATACGGCTATATCCGCTTATTGGACGGCCGGGACCACGGTAACCTGGAATATGGCGGCGGATGGCGTCGCGCTTTCAAAAGTGCGCGTGAAGGTATTCGTCATCTCGATGGTGAAAGTGCCGACAGGCAGTTTTGTCTACAATGTCCTTAACTATGGCGGTGCTACATTCAATAATTACACCGCGGGCGGAAGCCTATCGGCAACAATTACCAATGCGGGGCTGGCCACCGGCACCGGGAGCAATAACCTGCCCTTAAACGCACCGGTAGGTTGGCCCAACGGCTACAATAGCTTCTATATTGGCCGCTACGAAGTAACGCAGGGCCAGTACGCCGACTTTCTTAATGCGGTGCACTCCAGCACGGCGGCTCTGCTTAATATTATAGGTCAGGGAATGACTAACACCGGCACATATCCCAATATATATGCTGCGGTGGACCCCAATATGCCCAGGTACTATTCATCGATTGGCGACATATGGAGCTATCTAAGCTGGGCAGGGCTGCGCCCGCCCACTGAAATGGAATTTGAAAAGGCCGGGCGTGACCTATCGCCTGACGCACGGCCGTATTCATGGGGAAGTGCGGTGCCGCCCGCCAGCCCTTGGGTCTCCACATACTATACAGCGCCTAATGAAGGTGTGGTCCGAAGTCGCGTATATGCCAACTACTACCAAATGGCTGGACCCTTGGATGTCGGGCGTTATATGAGCGGGGACGTGTACCGCACAGCGGCTGAAACAGGCGCGTCGCCGTGGGGAATAGCGGATTTGACAGGTAATGTTGCGGAGTTTGTCTTAAATTGCTCTTACGCAAGCGTGCCGGCTAATGGAACAGGGACTGTATACTGGCCGGCAAATTGGCCAGCGCCAGGGTCTATTACTATAGGTAGGCGCGGGTTCGGATATTTCTTTAGTTGGAGTGGTTTGAATTTATCCCTGCGCCCGGACGTAAGCTTTGTCGGCACCGCCAGGGGCTCAGAGCTTGGCGGGCGCGGTTGCAGGACGCCGTAAGGGCGGTAGTAAGGATTAAGGAGTAAGTGGTAAGTGGTGAGACTTAAAACTTACAACTTAATCCTTACGACTGTTCTTACTACTTAATCCTGCAAAAAGGTAGGGAGTTCCGGGGACAGTATATTTAATTCCGGTAAGCAGTAGCATAGATTAGGGATTAAGCGGTGAGCGTATGATCGAGAAAATCGTGACGAAAGGAACGCTCGCGGACATGAAGGGGACGCTTAGGGATTTTGAGTATTGGCGCGGTAAGACTCCGGCGGAACGCGTGGCGGCTGTTGAGTTCTTAAGAAGGCAATACTATGGAAGTGCAGCCAGACTTCAAAGAGTTATCAGCGTCAGAAAGGCTGGGGCAGCCTGGACTGAAAAATGAAAGTTATAAGGGAACATGCTTGTTTAAAGAAAATGACTAAAGACGATGATTTTTATGTGAACATATCGGCGTCGGAGGTTGTTGGCTTTATGTGGGATTTAACAGAGGAATTGTGGTCTTTGCAAGGAAAAGAGTATGCTGAACGAAGATTACAAAGAAATGTTGCAAACATTGTTAAGAAATGAGGCAAAATTCCTCGTTGTGGGTGCCTATGCGATGGGCGCGTGTGGTTATCCCCGAGCAACAGGCGACATTGATATCTGGGTTGAAAGTTCCCCGGATAACTCCGGGAAGGTGTACAAGTCTCTTTCCGAATTCGGCGCGCCATTGGCTGAATTGAATAAAGGATCTTTTTGTGAAAAGGGGATAATATTCCAAATTGGAATTGCTCCAAGAAGAATTGATGTCATTACACAGATTGATGGTGTTGAGTTTTCGCGGGCATATGAAAACAGGCAGGAAGTTGAAATTGAGGGGCTTAAAATCCCGTTCCTGTCAAAAGCTGATATTATCACGAACAAGGAAGCCACCGGCCGCGATAAAGATAAAGCCGATGTAAAATATTTGCGAAAGACTCACAAAGTTTAAAAGGGAGTAGTAGGGAAGGAGTAAGGCTCAGTACCGCAAAGTGGCCAGTATCCGGTAATCGGTAGTAAGGAAGTAAGAAATAAGGATTGGTGAGAAAAATGACGGATTTGATAAATGAAATTACAAAAAGGATTGTTGACGGCTACAATCCCGATAAAATTATACTGTTCGGCTCATACGCTTATGGAAATCCCGCCGAAGGCAGCGATATTGATTTGTTTATTGTGAAAGATGACAGCAGAAGGAGAAGCGCCCGATTTTGCGAAGTGCGGAAAATGCTGAGAAGTTTTACGGGGATATCAATAGAGCCGTTGGTTTTTACAAATGAAGAATTAAAAAAACGGTTGGAGATAGAAGATGATTTTGTGCTGGAAATCATGAACAAGGGAAGATTTCTGTATGAGCGAAAGCAATAACGGCAAATTGAAAGCCGAAGAGTGGTTTGAAAAGGCGAAACATGATTTTGAAAGCGCCAGGCTGATCATTGAAAATGAAGGTTATCCTGATATCTCGGCGGTATTGCTTCAGCAGGCGGCGGAAAAGTATTTAAAAGGGTATCTGATAAGTCGGGGATGGAAGCTGGTTAAGACGCATGATTTAAAGCTTTTAATAGATGAGGCGGTAAAATATGACAGCGGATTCGGGGATTTTTACGATTTAGCTGATGAGTTAACACAGTGTTATATCAGTGATAAATATCCGCCTTCAACCACGGATGTGACTTCGGGAGAAGCGAAGAAGTATTGTGACGCGGTTCAGGCGATAATAAGTCTGATAGGCAAGGGGAAGGAGTAAGTTATAAGTGGTAAGACTTGAAACTTACAACTTAATCCTGAAGTAAGAAATAAGTCGTAAGTAGTAAGACTTAAAACTTATTGCTTAATCCTTACTACTACTGTTAAGAATATGAAAACGGTAAAAGAGACTAATGAGAGGGCTAAAAAGGTAGCGTCTACCTTTTTGGGCACCTTTGTCTCTCTTTTTGATCGTTTTGGTGAAGATTTTAGTAAAAAGGTAGCGTCTACCTTTTTAAGGGGAATTAAATATACTGTCCCCGGAATTACGTTACTGGTTACTGGTTACTGGCTACTGGCTACCCAGCCCCTGATGGCGGCGGACTTGTTCCCGGGGCGCGGGTCGGCTATGAGTTCGGAGAGCGCGGACCTGGATGTTTCAGTGCCGGCGCTGCTTATTTCTACCCCCAGCTACCCCGCTAACGGCGCTTATGTGAATATCCCCAAGGCAGGGTTTTCCTGGGTCGGCGTCAGCACGGCGGTGGCTCAATATCTGGTGGGGAACTCGTACTATACGCTTCAGATTGATAATGACATTGATTTCACCAGCCCTGCGGTCATTCTTTCAACCCCTATCGTGCTCGGCAGTACCAGCGTCTACAGCAGTGACAGCTCTATAGCCATTAGCACTCACTCACTATCGAACGCCACCACTTATTATTGGCGCGTGTTCACGGTTACCAACGGGCTCAGCGTATCCAGCGGGCCTTATTCCTCCACATTCAGCTTTGTTACTGACTTCAGTTCGCCCACGGCTTCCGGCTATACAATACTCTCAAGCTCCGGCGGATGGATGAGCGAAAGTCAGATGGTGGGGTTGTTCGGTAACGGTGCAACAGTGCGGATAAATGTGGCTGACGCGATATCCGGGCTTGCGGTTTCAACCGCGGCCATATGGAGCGGCAATGACTCGCACAACTGGGGGGATCTGACCGGCGGATTCAGCGTAAAATACACAACCTCTGCCGGCGCCAACTGGGTGGAGGGGGCCGGCTGGAAAGCCTCAAATGGCGGTGCTGTGGTGGTTTCTGGTCAATCGAGCACCTATTCGCTAGCCGCGTATAAGGGCAGATTGTACGCGGGGGTTTACTCACAGGTGGGTATATCTACTGACGGTGTAAACTGGTCCCAAACCACGCTGCCGGGCAATCCGGCACATGTTAAGTCGCTTACCGCTTACAATAACAATCTTTACGCCGGAACCGTCAGCGGTAAAGTCTTTGTGCTTAATGAAACCAATGATACCTGGAGCGCGATTAATGGCGGGAATTCTATAGGCGGGTCGGTCGGGGCTATGGCTGTTTATAACGGTAGGTTATATGCGGCCATAGATGTCAACAAAGTGGCGGTATTTGACGGCACAAACTGGAGTTTAGCTAATAACGGCAATCCTGTGCTTACGAGCGAGCTTTACATGACCGCTATGGCCGTTTACAACGGCAAGCTTTATACCGCAGGCTATTCCAGCGGCAAGGTGGCGGTGTTTGACGGCACTACCTGGGGCTTGACCAATGACGGTAACGCGTTATTTACAAGTCTACCAAGCGTGATGGCTTTCGCTGTTTACAACGGCAAACTTTATATTGGTTGCAATGGCAAGGTGTCCGTATTTGACGGCGCAAACTGGACGACAACTAATAGCGGTGCAGTATTGTTTACTGGTGCGAACTTGACGCGGGCTCTTGCAGTTTATAATGGCAAACTGTATGCTAATACCGGCACCAACGGTAAAATGGCTGTATTTGACGGCACAAACTGGACCGTCGCTACTGCCAACACGGCGACAACAGGTATAACTTATACGGAAGCGCTGGTTGTTTACAATAATCAATTATATATTGGCGGCGACGGCAAAGTATCATTACTATCTCCGTCTACCATGACACTTACGGGGGCGGACGGTACTACTGACCCGCAGACGCTGTCGGCGGCCGCCAGCCTTAATCTGGTTCAGTCCACCAATACCCAGGCTTGCAACGGTTCAACCACATGCGGGGCCACCAATCAGGTGGTGTTCAATGTTTCAGATATGGCCGGCAATGTGCGCACCTACGGCCCGTACGCCGTGCAGGTTGACCTCAGCGCCAGCCAGTTGTATGTTGCCACGCCATCCTGGCCGGTAAACGGCGCTTTTGTCAGTTTCCCGCGTCCCAATTTCAGCTTTATCGGAGTAAGCACCAATACTGGGGCCATGATCGGCGCCGGGTCGTATTATTATGTGGACTACGCGCGTGACGAGAATTTTACTACAGTCGAGGGCTCCACAACTTCGGCGCTGCTTCTGACGGACACCAACGCTTTTACGCTTGACGGCGCGCCCGGCCCCACCACCGAACTGGCCAACAACACCACTTACTATTGGCGCGTGCGAATCAAGACATTAATAAACAGCAATTACGGCATCAATATAAGCACCGGCTGGTTTGTAACCGATTTCAGTTCGCCTACGGCCTCAGGCTATACGATATACTCAAGCACCAATGGGCAGATGAGCGAGAGCCAGGTGATAAATCTGGCGAACGGCGTAACCGCGCAGATAACGGTGACGGACGCTAGGGCCGGACTTGCGGTTTCAACCTCTGCGCTTTGGGCCGGAGGCGGCCAGATGTGGGGCGACACTACCAGTGGCTTCAGCGTTAACTATACCACCAGCGCCGGCGCCAATTGGCTGGAGGGCTCAAGCTGGACGGTAGTAAACGGGGGGCCGGGTGCTTGGGCGATGGCCGTTTATAATGGCATATTGTACGCGAGCGTCGGCCCCAGAGTAACCACATTTAACGGCACAACCTGGACTGCATCTAACGGTAATAACGTTGTAATCCCAGCACCTGGGAACGAGTGGATACAGGCGATGGCGGTCTACAAAGGCAACTTATACGTTGGAAGCGGTTATAATGGAGGCGGTAACGGTCTGGTGGGGGTATTTAACGGCACAAGCTGGAGCGTCGCCAACAGCACACTCGCGGTTGTCCCGGGAGGGGGTGTGCTGAGTTTTGCCGTTTATAATAACAAACTATATGCGGGTACCACTATCGGTAAGATCGGCGTGTTTGACGGTACGACCTGGCAAGTATCTAATAGCGGCAACCCTGTAATCACAGGGGCGGCTAGTATCCACGCTCTTGCGGTTTACAATGGCAAGTTATATGCCGGGGATTGGCCGACAGGCAAGGTTGCTGTATTTGACGGCATAAACTGGAGCATGTCTAACAGCGGTGCCTCGATTGGAAGTTATCTAGCCGGATTTGTGGTTTACAACGGTAACTTATACGCGCGAAACTCCGGTTCCTACCCCCCTTTCCGTATGTTTGACGGCACAAGCTGGAGTTCTCCTGCCGCTCAGCCTCCTTCCCTTGACGGTAACACCCGGAATAGTGCGATGACCGTCTATAACGGCAAGTTGTACACCGGAGGTGTTGCCGCTTCTCCCGACTCTACCAAAGTAGCCGTGTTTAACGGTAAAACATGGGCTATGTCTAATAATGGAGCTCCGGTGGGGATTAATTGGTTCCAAGGCTTTGTAGTTTATAATGACAGGTTATACGCGGCAACCGGCAACAGCCTATATGTGATGTCGAAGACAACCGCGACACTTGCCGGAGCCGACGGCACTACCGTGGGGCAGACCCTGGCGGCGTCCGGCAGCCTGAACCTGGTCCAGTCAACCAGTTCCGTTGGCTGTGGCGGCGTGGCCAACTGCGGCGCCACCAATCAGGTGGTTTTCAATGTTACAGATATGGCCGGCAATGTCGGGACCTATGGCCCGTACGCCGTGGTGGTGGACAGTATGGTCTCTGGCGCGCTGGAACTTGCCACGCCCACCTGGCCAGTCAATGGCGCTTTTGTAAATTTCACACGCCCAAATTTCAGCTTTGTCGGTGTAAGCACCAATACTGCGGCTATTCTTGGCTCCGGCGCGAAATATCAGGTTGATTACGGGACCGACCCGGGCTTCGGCCTGGGGACTTATGCCTCAACCTCCACGTTTGTGGTTGTGGTTGACACCAATATCGCTACGGTTGACGGCGCGCCCGGCCCCAACAGCAATCTGATCGACGCCACAACCTACTACTGGCGCGTGCTGGTTCAATCGGGCGCCGGCACTTATAGCGTGAACAGAAGCACCGGCTGGTTTATAACCGACTTCACCGCGCCGGTAGCTTCAGCGTTTTCGGTCCTTAATTCCACCGGCGGCGCATATGATTATCGAACGCTGATAGATCTGATCAACGGCGTGACAGCGCAGATAAACGTGATTGACGCGGCACCGGGTTCCGGCGTGGGTTCGGGACTCGCGGTTTCAGCCTCTTCCCTGTGGGGCGGCAGTGACGGGCATGTTTGGAGTGATCTTACCAGCGGGTACAGCGTAAAATACAGCAGCACTGCCGGAGCGGTCTGGACGGCCGGAACATGGAACGCGACAAACGGCGGCGCTGCTGTGACCTCTGGCGCGAGCACCTTCTACAGGGCGTTCTCGGCAGCGGTTTTTAATAATAAAATTTACATCGGAGATCAGAATGGTCGCGTGTTTTGGACAGCCAACAATGGCGTCGATTGGACCGCGTCAAACGGCGGCTCTGCCTTGCCCGGGAACGGCGGCAGTAAACAGTCAGCCGCGGTTTTTAACAACAAACTTTACTTTGGAGACCAAAGCGGCTATATTTTAGAAAGCTCGGACGGCGGGAGTTGGAGCGTCGTAAACGGAGGGGCACCCCTGGATACGGGTACTCCCGCTATTTACGCTCTTGCGGTTTATAACGGCAGGCTGTACGCCGGGGCCAACAATGGTAAAGTGTATTTTAGCGCGAACGGCAGCCGCTGGAGCACCGGCGTGCCTGTGGCAAACTTTATCGGCTCGCTCGTGGTTTATAACGGCAGGCTGTACGCCGCGGATCAACAGACTAAAAAAGTGTATGTGAGCGTTGATGGCGTCACTTGGACAGCGATAAACGGCAATGCGATCGTTTCAGCCACAGCGCTTAATGCGCTTGCGGTTTATAACGGCAGGCTTTATGCAGGGGATAATGGTAGGGTGTATGAGAGCTCAAACGGCGATACTTGGACAGGTGGTATTGCCACCGGTAATAATATTGTGGCGGGTTTTACAACTTTCAACGGAAAGATCTACGCTCCTGACGCAGGCGGCCGCGTGTTTGAGAGCGCCGATCCTGCCGTCAGGTGGAACGCAACCAATTCCGGCGCGGCAATAACCGGCGGGGATCGGGTGGTTTGCGTTTATAATAATAAAATTTACACCGGCGGAGACGGCAGCTCCAAGATTCACGCCTTCACGCCGACCCCGGCCACGCTTACCGGAACCGACGGCACTACCACGGCTCAGACCCTTACGGCGACTGGCCTCAGCATGGCCCAGACAACCAATACATACACTTGTAACGGTGCTTTCCCCTGCGGCGCCACTAACCAGGTTATATTCAACACCACGGACAGGGCCGGGAATGTCACCACCTACGGGCCTTTCTCGGTGCAGGTTGATATTATTAATAGCGGCATATTCGTTGCCACGCCGGCCTGGCCGGTCAACGGCGCTTTTGTCAATTTAAGTAAGCCCAATTTCAACTTTGTGGGTATAAGCACTAATGCCGCTTCTGTAATAGGCAACGGGGCGCGCTATGTGGTGGAGTACTCGGCCGATGCGAATTTTAGTGTCGTAGGCACCACTTCAACGCTGCTTGTTCTTACCGACACAAACGCTATTACGGTGGACGGCGCTATCGGGCCCAATGCCAGTGATCCGAATATCCCGGCTTTGGCTGATAACACCACCTATTACTGGCGCGTGAAGGTCAAGACGATCCTGAGCACCTACAGTATGTGGATAAGTACCGGCAGATTTATAACCGATTTTACCCAGCCGGTGCCGACTAATTTTAAGGCTGTCTCCTTTGGCGGCGCCCTGATGAGCGAGGGTTCATTTGTAACGCTGGCGCGCGGGGTTACGGCGCAGATAACCGTAACTGACGCGACCGGGTTGGCGGTTTCAACTTACGCCTTATCCAGCAGCGACGGCCATGACTGGGGCGATACTACCGCCGGATTTAATGTCAAATATACCACCAATTCCGGTGCCAACTGGATAGAGGGCAACGATTGGGCTCTCACAAATGGCGGCAGTACGATACTGGGGGGGACAGCCATAAGAGCTCTCGTCTCTTACAAAGGTAAATTATATGCCGGAGTTTATCCCGGCGGCAAGATCGCCATATTTGACGACGCGACCGGTACCTGGACCGCGTACAATTCCGGAGCCGCGATCTTGGGTGCTTCGTATGTTTATAATTTTGCCGTTTACAACGGTTATTTATACGCAGGAACCAACAACGGTAAAGTGGCTAAATTTGACGGCACGAACTGGACCGACAGCCTGATGAGTTCAGGGGTGTCAGGGGTGGGGGAGGTTGAGTCGCTTGCCGTTTATAACGGCAAACTATACGCCGGATACTATACCAACGGCAAGGTGGCTGTATTTGACGGCACAACATGGCGGGTATCCAACAACAATAACCCTATAATATCGGGGGGGCCGTTGGAGGTGGATGCGCTTGGCGTTTATAACGGCAAACTATACGCCGGCAATGAGCGCGGCCAGGTGGCTATATTTGACGGTGCAAACTGGACTATGGCCAATGGCGGAGCCGCGATTTTAGGCGCTGGCTCGGCAACATCCCTTACCGCATATAACGGCAACCTGTATTTGGGAAATTATTCAGGTTCCGGTAGCGGAGCAGGCGCTGTATTCAACGGCACAACCTGGGCAGCGACACCAATTGTGGGGGCTGTTGCCAACTGGACTGAAAGAGGGCAATCATTTGCTGTTTACAATGGCAAGTTATATGAGGGAACCTGGCCTTCCGGCATTGTGACCGTGTATGACGGCACAACCCGCAGCTTTGCTAACCGCGGCACACCGGTATTCCCGGGGTCGGGTATGGGCGGTGCGCCGTATATCGCTGTGACCGCTCTTACCGCTCATAACGGTAAGCTATACGCCGCCAGCGACACCGGCCTGGTGGCTGTGATGTCGCCGTCAAGCGTTACGCTTAGCGGATTTGACGGCACTACCGGGGTTCAGACCCTGACAGTGGCCGGAAGCCTGAATCTGGCGCATTCAACCAATACCTCTGTCTGTAACGGTTCCTATACCTGCGGCGCTACCAATCAGGTTGTGTTCAATATGACGGATATGGCCGGTAATGTTAAAACCTACGGCCCATTCGCGATATCGGTGGATATCGGCGCCGGTCCGCTGGCAGTTGCCACGCCAACCTGGCCGGTAAACGGCGTTTTTGTAAATTTTAAGCGCCCCAATTTCAGCTTTATCGGCATGAGTACCAATACCGCTGCCATGATAACCGGCGCGCAGTATCAGGTAGATTGGGGGAAGGACCAGAACTTCGGAAGCTATACCTCCACCTCTATGGCCGTGGTTCTCGACACCAACGCCTTTACCATGGACGGCTCTATCGGCCCCAATGCCGGATCAGAGCTGGTCGACAATACCACCTACTACTGGCGCGTGCGGGTTAAAACCAATTACAACAATTATGGCGTCAGCGCCAGCACCGGCAGATTTATAACCGACTTCACTATCCCGGCGGTTTCAGCTTATCAGGTTATGTCAGCCGACGGTGCCTCGCTGAACGAGAACCAGCCCACAACTCTGTTCAATAATGTCACGGCGCAGATAACAGTGACTGACGCGGCCGGGCTTGCGGTTTCAACCTCGGCGATTTGGGCCAATGACGCCCATAGCTGGAGCGATCCGTCAGCCGGGTTCAGCGTAAAATATACCACCAGCGCCGGCGCCAACTGGCTTGAAGACGCCGGTTGGACGGTTATGAACGGCGGCGATGCTATAATCACTGGTGCGAACAGGGTGGAGGCGCTGGCTGTTTACAATGGCAAACTATACGCCGGAACCAGGTTTAGCAAAGTAGCGGTATTGGACAGTTCAACCGGGAGCTGGACCGTGGCTAATAACGGTAATGCTGTTTTGGATAGTGGTGATGGACCGCTAGTTTTTGCCGTTTATAACGGCAAGTTATACGGGAGCGGGACTAACGGCAAAGTGGCCCAATTTGACGGCACAGATTGGACCGTGACCAATAACAATACCGTGGTAGTGCCGGGCGCGACTATAATGTCGCTCGCCGTTTATAACGATAAGTTATATGCCGGGACCAATATAGGCAAGGTTACTGTATTTGATGGCAACACCTGGAGCGTATCCAATAACGGCAACCCGGTATCTACTGGCGCGCAATATGTGGCCGCGCTTGGGGTTTACAATGGTAAATTATACGCCGGAACCAATCCCAACGGCAAAGTGGCTGTGTTTGACGGCACAAACTGGTCCCAGGCTAACGGCGGTGTCGGAGTCGGCGGCACAGCCGTGACGGGATGGGCGGTTTATAACGGCAAATTATACGGAAAGATAGCCAACAACGGCGGCGGGGTGGCAGTGTTTGACGCCGCAACCGGGGTCTGGAGCTCCATTTCTTATTCGCCCTTGGCTAATAGTTTCAATATTGGCGCGATGGCTGTTTACAACGGCAAGTTATACACCGGATACTGGTTTATCCCGAAGGTGGCTGTATATGATGGCACGAACTGGACCACCGCTAACAACAACGCCGCGATAACCACCGGGATTAATCTGTTAGGTATGGCGGTTTATGAAGGCAAGCTTTATGTGGGTATGGACAGCAAGGTTATCGTTATGTCGCCTTCTACCGCGACGCTCACCGGCTATAACGGCACTACCGGGGGCCAGACACTGGCGGCGTTCGGCAGCCTGAACAATCTGGTCCAGTCCACTAACACTCTGGTCTGCGGCGGCGTAGCCGGCTGCGGCGCTACTAACCAGGTGATATTCAGCGCTTCGGATATGGCCGGCAATGTCAGGGCCTACGGCCCCTACGCCGTGCAGGTGAATATCGGCGTAGGCTCGTTGGCGATCGCCACGCCCACTTGGCCAATCAATGGCGCTTATGTTAATTTTTACCGCCCCAATTTCAATTTTATCGGCGTAAGCACCACTGCCGCGGCTATGCTCGGCACCGCCGCGCAGTATCAGGTGGATTACGGGACCGACCAGAGCTTTGGAAGTTATACATCCACCTCTATGGCCATTGTTCTGGCCGATACCAACGCGTTCACAGTGGACGGCGTCGTAGGCCCCAATGTCGGTTTAGAGCTGGCCGATAAAACCACCTACTACTGGCGCGTGCGGGTTAAAACGATATTCGCAGATTACGGAATAAACATAAGCACCGGCAGATTTATAACCGACTTTGCGATTCCGGCTGCCTCGGCTTTTCAAGTCCTCTCCAGCACTAACGGCTGGCTTGGCGAGAGCCAGGCCATAACCCTGACCAATAATGTTACCGCGCAGATAACCGTTACCGACGCGGCTGGTCTGGCGGTTTCAACCTCAGCGCTGTGGGGCGGAGGCGGCGGCCTTAACTGGGGCGGTTATACCGGCGGGTTCAGCGTAAAATATACCACTTCGGCCGGCGCCAACTGGGTTGATAATTCCACCTGGACAATTTCAGCTAACGCTGTGATCACCGGGGCGACCGGCGTTTATTCATTTGCCGTTTATAACGGCACATTGTACGGGGGAATGTATCCGGGCAAGGTGGCAAAGTTGAGCAGCGCAACCGGGATCTGGTCCGAAGACACAAGTTTTGACAAGGTGGCACTGGGGCTGGGCGATCAGATACTATCGTTTGCCGTCTATAATAACGAATTATACGCGGGATCAAATAATGGTCATGTGGCTATATTTAGCGGCACAAGCTGGAGAGTGGCCAACAACGGCAACGCGCTGTCGGGGGCGGTGGAGACTCTTGCAGTTTACAACGGCAGATTGTACGCCGGAACCTATCCCGGCAAAGTATATGCATTTGACGGTTCAACCTGGAGCGTATCGAACAATGGCAACAAGGTAATTACATATAGCACCGGCGGAGACTACATTGTAAATACGCTTTGCTCCTATAATGGCAGATTATACCTTGGAGCCAATTGGTATCAGAAGTTAGGTGTATTTGACGGCTCAACCTGGACCACAACTACCGCGGACGGCGGTGATCCGCAATCGTTTGCGGTTTATAACGGAAAGTTGTATTCGGGTGGCGATAATTTTGGCAAAGTAGGCATGTTTAATGGCGCAAGTTGGAGCGTGACTAATGGCGGCAACGCGGTATTCCCTGCCGGAGGGCGCGTGACCGCGCTTATTGTTTACAAAGGTAAATTATACGCTTTTAGCTACGCCGGCAATGTGGCCGTATTCGACGGCACAAACTGGACTGCGGTTAATAATGGCACCCCTGTAATCGCGACAACAACCGCGCTATTCGCGGTTGCCGTTTACGACGACAAATTATACGTGGGGAACGGGACGAGCGGAAAAGTAGCCGTGATGTCGCCTGCTGCGGTAACGCTTACCGGCGGCGACGGCACTACCAACGCGCAGACCTTGTCGGCGGCCGGCAGCCTGAATCTGGCCCAGTCAACCAATACCGCGGTCTGCGGCGGCGTCGCCAACTGCGGCGCTACCAACCAGGTTGTATTCAACGCCACTGACCTGGCCGGCAATGTTCTTGCCTACGGCCCTTATGCCGTGCAGGTGGACTATGCCGCGTCCTCGCCGCTGATGATTTCTACGCCGTCGTACCCCGCTAACGGGGCGGTGGTCGGTACTTCCAAGCCCGGCTTCAGCTGGATAGGAGCCAATACAACTTTCGCTTCGGGTATAGGGCAAGGCGCTAATTATAATCTTGAAATCTCACGCGACCCGAGTTTCGCTTCCTTCGATGTGAGGCTGTCAACGCCTGTTGTTGTCGTAAGCACCATGATTCCTACGGTTGACGGCTATATAGTTTTAAGCACGCATACATTAAGTGATAATACCACCTATTACTGGCGCGTGCGCGCTCAGACGGCTTTAGGCAATTACGCGCCGTTCATAAGCACTTTTAGTTTTATGA